>Ga0209467_1000048_pt1 | contig 236365 bp, 222 predicted proteins | sample Higcelwee11metaG_FD_187175 | JGI IMG/M metagenome (GOLD analysis project Ga0209467, IMG submission 187175) | Freshwater pond sediment microbial communities from the University of Edinburgh, under environmental carbon perturbations - High... | ecosystem: Environmental > Aquatic > Freshwater >...
CGAAAGAAATATTAGCAGGCATAATCCGGGATGTAAGCAGAAATAGGTTATATAAATAAGGGTAGTAACTTTTTATAGTTATTCATCGACATCGTGTTCTTTGAAAATGTTTTTTTGCATGTAAAAACGACAAATTTGAAAGCGGCTATCAAGCGCCAGTATTGGTTCCGGGGAGGAACCCTTAAAGTACCTAGATCCCGATGGAAGACAAGCAGAAGCTGCTTTAGTACTTTCACAGGGAGGCTATTGTAGTCCTGATCCGGTTACTACTGGTATTGCTATTTTTGGAAGTTGCCTACTTCTGGCTAATGCTGCTACTGATGGAGCTGTTGTTCGGGTTATTGATGACTATGCAGCGTATTCCGTTGGATCTTTCAATGATGCTATTGATCATGCAGTAGCAACGTATTCTGAATTAAGTAACAAAGAGAACAGAAATAATCGAGAAGGAAAGACCTTCCAAGTTTATGCAAAGATGAATCCCGATAATGGTAAAATCTATATAGGTAGGACTAGTGGTTATGGAACTCCTCAACAAAACATTGCAGCACGAAACAGAAATCACCATGCTGACCGCAGGGGATATACAGGAGATCCCATCCTTTTGTTCACTACTTCAAGTTATGTACAAGCCCGTGCAGTTGAAGAAGGTTTAATAACTGGCTTAGATGCGATAAACAAAGGAGGGAATGCAAGACATGGAATTTGGCCTGGATATCCATTTCATAAACCACTTGTAGATGCTGTCGTTGATAATCTAACTGATGTTGCAGATACTGCAAAAGATTTATTGGAGTAACTGTTGAAAAAAATACTGGCAAAGATAGGCGATATAATTGAAATACCATTAAACGATAACACGTTTGCATATGCAAGAGTAATGAATGATGCAAGCATTCAGATATATCGTTATAGAAGTATTACTTCAAATAATCCGTTTATAGGTCTGAGGGCATTTCTTTTTACCGCAGCGATCGAACAGAAATGGATTCAAAACGGAAAATTACCAATAACAGGATATGATCCTTTTGATTCAGATGATGAAACATGGCCACCGCCAAGACGCTTATTTTCTGGAATGATTTATTACAAGGGAGAAATGAAGGAAATTCCTAAAGGCGAAGAGAAGAAATATGAACGAGCAATTATTTACAGCTTAAAATCAATTGTGGATCGAATAGAAAAAGAATTGGTAGATAGTGTGTGATTTCCTATTCGTCAATTAATGTGCACTTATTCGATGATATACAGACGCTTTAAGAGTGGCAGATCTCAATCGGAGCACAATAAATAATACTGTTGATCTATGAGTCCGTTCGTTGACAGGGTGATATAATAAAGGAAGTTCCACGTCGGACAGCGAGTTCTTTGAAAATGTTTTTTAGCATGTAAAAAACGGCAAAGTTGAGAGCGGCTATCCTGCGCCAATATTGGTTCCGGGGAGGAACCGGTTAAGTACCTAGATCCCGATGGAAGGGATATAATACTCTTAAATCGTTCTTGGGGAGCAAAAGGTGCGGGTCATAATTCTTGTCTAATAGGTAGTGATTTAACAAAGTGGGTGTATTTTTCTAAAGAGGACATAGGTAAAAATGCAAATAAAACTTTTGCAACACTACAAGATTTTATTGATTACAACAATTCAATGGATTTAGATTCAGCATTATCTTACGATGAAGCATATAGAGTTGAGACTTCTCATGATACAGATTTATAAGCTCAGGCATTAGGTGATACGATATTTGATAGAGGTTACAGCCTTTTCGAAACAACTGATAAAAATGGAAATATTAAGCAAAACTGTGCTGACTTAGCAGGTGATATTATCAGTGGTGGAAGTGGTTTAAAAATGAAGAAAGGACAAGTAATTGCTATAAAACCATTTACTGTTCCAAATTGGCAATTTAAATCATTCACAAAGGATAATGATGGTGTATTTGTTGATATCTATGATGAAGATAAAGCTGAAGACAGAAGACTAAAATATCATCCTTTACATTGGGAACAAGAGTACCTAATTAAGTAACCAATAATGGAGTTCTGTTGTGAAATCAATTTTATTGAATTTGTTATTTTTTATTTTCTCTCTCTGTATAAATTATTATATAGAGCCCATGCGTTATATACAAAACGAAGGTAACTTATTACCTCTTATAATAACTGATTGCATAATTCAAATTGTAATCGGGGTAGGTTATTTTTTACTAAATATGTTTTGCTTGAAAAAGTTGAAACATAAAGCTTTTTTATTATTATTAACATTTGTAGCCATTGAAGAAATAATTATTTCTATATTGCTTACAAGAGGAATGGGATTTGATCAAATTTCACAGTTTTTAACACTCTTGTATATAATTGTCTATTGGTTGCTTACAAGTATAGGTTTTGGTATTAGCGTAATTATCTTTAAGTTAGTACATAAAGTGGAAGTATAACTTTTGGACAAAAACTTGCACCAGTATCTTATGGAGTTTGGAGTTTTGAAGTTCATGGGGGCATCGGAAACACATGGTGAATAATTTGCAAATGATGTACGGATTTATCGGTATAGTTCTATTTTTCCTTATTATTTGTTTCTCTATTTATTTATATTGGTTTCATACTAAAAAGCACCAAGTTAATATTATTGAGGAGCTAAAAAAGAAACAGTATCCTTTCGATGTAATATAAAAATTGACAATATGTCTTATAACTATTATCAAGCATCGGTAGAGATATCAAGAAGAAAAATAATTTTACACTACTTTAATCAAGTTCAAGAAGTTTTATTTCGTGATTTATCCTGTATAGAACTAAAACATAATATTTTTACTTATTATGTAGTGTTTAAGTATTTTGATAAACGAATTTATTTAATTTCCCATGAGAGTCTTCAGATGTATAAAATTATGAAAGGGCTTCTTGAAATTTAATATTCAATGTATTCTTGAACGCATTGCATAATTGACAGAACAATATAAGAATATTTGGGCCGAATAGTATAACTTGAAAAATATAAGCTCAAGTTAAGTTGCAAGCGTAGCCGCAAGGCGGAGCTTGTCAGCTTGAACTACTCCTTATTGTTCCAGAATAAAATCCCAACGATGCTTCAACCTGTCATTGCTAGCGCAATGCAGGTTAAGCTGATGGTTGGGATTATTTTTTTTCTTGTTATGGTTACCGACGTGCCCCTCCCGGGGGTGGCCGGACGGCAAGGAACCGCCTGGTTTTGAAATGTGTGATCATCGGTAATCTCTTTCCTCAAATCATCGGATTGAAATTTCCTCCTACGGAGGTAAATTGAAACAATTTGTGTACGTACAAATGAACAAATCATTGCGCGTCTGATGGCGGAAGTATAACGCTGGACACAGCAGGGAGCGATTCGATTACACCCATAATAAAAGCCGTATAACCGAATCGCCGGGTGCGCGCTTATTTTAGCGCCGTATTGATCACGTAATTCTTCTGATTACCGTTGCCGGCGATGACAACCTTTACTTTTTTGCCATCGGCATATACGTCGACGGTCGCGTATTGGTTGTGGTAGGAAACGTCGTTGCCGTAGGCTGCGCTGGCCTGCAGAACAGTGTAGGTGATGCCGTTCACTGTTTGATAGCCGCCGTCGTGGAAATGACCGGAGAAGACCGCTACGACAACTCCCGATTTTTCGAGGATAGAGCGTACTTCGCCCGCGTTCTTGATAACGTGGTTCATGTCGAATCCCGGCTCGATCTGGTCCTGGGGGTTGAGCATCTGATGAGTGAAAACGACCGTCGGTTTTTTCGTGGCCGCGAGATCGGCCTTGAGCCAGGCGATTTCGTCTGCCGGAACAATGGTATTGTCCCAGGTGTAGTTGCTGGCCGCGTACGAGGTTCCATCGGCTTTATAGCTCGCGTCGATGACAACGCAATGGATTCCGCCGTTGTCGAAGGAATACCAGGTTTTTCCGGTGGGTACTCCGGAGTTGCTCAGGACGGACTGCACCTGCTCCTTCGAAAGCTGATCGGTGTCATGGTTGCCGAACACGTGATAGCGCGGTCCCTTGAAGAGTACCAGCTTCGCTTCAGCGTTTTTAAGGAAAGAAAGAGCCGCCGCGCTCCGCTTGTCGGGAGAAAGACTGCCATCGGCCGGATTGTCGGAAAAATCGCCCAACTCGATAACGAAGTTTGCTTTTGACTCGTTCATCGCGTTGGCGAACGCTTCTATTTTGGCAGGTCCTCCGGTAAAATAGCGATTCCCGGCGGTTACCGAGACGCTACGAGATTGATCGGCCTTGTCGGTAACGTGGGTGTCGGTGATGATGCCGAAGCGGGCGATGCCGGTTTCCTGTGCGGAAAGGTTTCCGGCAGCGAAGGCCGCCAGGCAGAGGAAGAGCGCGACGATAGTCTTTTTCGCTTTCATGTGATTCTCCTTGGCGGGCTTGCTTGAATGAGCCCGCAGTATAGGTTTGAGATTAACTGCAGACCATGAAATGCGCGTGACAGGCGCATGAAATCGCGGTCAGAATCCTATGAAACGGGAACCGGCAGTCGCGTGCGTCAATGGGGAAAATCGGTAACGCGCAGCGCTGCTACCGCAGGGCGAAGACGCGGGCGGCGAGAAGCTGGGCAGCGTGGTCGAGCGCCCGGCGGAAGAAGCCTGAGGTGTGCACAGTGCGGTCGGCGACGAGCGGAACCGAATGGACGACCGTGCCGTTGATCGAATACCTCACCGAGCCGAGAAGATCGCCTGCATGAACCGGCGCGCGGATCGCGCGTGGAATGTCGTAGGTGATTGCCGCGCCCGCCGCGCCGATCGCGCTTTCCGGGATCGTGAAATCGCTCTGTCCCGCCGGGATCGCCTCGATGGCAGAGAACTCTCCCTTCCATACCGTAACCGTCGTCGCGCGAGCGGGCTCCGGGCGCGCGGTGCGGAAGTTCGCGAACGCCCATTCCATGAGGAGTATGCCGTCCTTCGAGCGCAACAGGCTTCCTTCGTAAGAATTCGAGCCCGGGCCGCGCATGGTCACGGAGATAAAGCGATTGCCGTTCCGTTCCGCCGTGAGCGAGAGGTTAAAGCCCGACTCGCGGATAAAGCCCGTCTTGAGCCCGTCGCAGCCTTCAAGCGCACCGACCAGCCTGTTCGTCGCTTCCTGCTCTACGGGCCTTTCGGTCGACCAGGCGGGGAGGTTTTGAGAAGCGGGATAGGCGAGACGGGGTTGTGAATGGAATTGCTTGAGCGCCTCAGGGTATTCGCGGATATATGAGAGGGCGAAGTTGGCGAACTCGCGGGCGGTGGTTTGATTGAGCTCGCTTAAGCCCGAAGGCTCGACGAAGCGGGTATGCCTCAGGGAAAGCGTTTCCATTTCGGCGTTCATGCGCTCGACGAACGCCGCGACCGAACCCGATACGTGACAGGCAAGCGCGATCGCCGCGTCATTCCCCGAGACGACTGCCATGCCGAGGAGAAGCTCGCGCACGGTGACGCGCTGCCCTTCGCCCAAAAACATGAGCGACGATCCCGCGGGAATGTTCGACGCCCAGGACTCGGGCGGCGGCTCAAGCTCGTCGTCGAGCGATATCTCGCCTGCCTTGATCGCGCGGAACGCGGTATACATCGCGACGAGTTTGGTCATCGACGCGGGAGGGATGAGTTCATCCGCGTTTCTCTCGAAGAGGATGCTGCCGGTGGTAGCGTCGACGAGTATGACCGATCGCGCGTTGAGATCCGCGGCTATCGCGTCCGCCGAGGGATAGGTCCTCGCGCCCGCGTCGTCCCACGCGAGCGGCGACAGGTCGCGCGCGTCGTCGAAGGGATGGATCGAGGCCCAGTGCGCCTTCTCGTATACCGAGCGGGCGGCAGCGGCCTCTTCGGCACCGACGGGAACCGCCCGTACGTTGAGGCGGATCGCTGTATAGCAAAAAAGCGCCGAGGCGACCGCGACGATCGCGATGAGTGAACGCAGAAAAAAAGCCGCGCGGCTTTTGCGCGCGGCGTTCTTGTTTCCTGGTGCTGGAATCATTTTGTCAGAAGTCCGCAAGTTTCGGTGCCCTCGGATAGGGAATGACGTCGCGGATATTGCCCATGCCCGTGATGTAGAGGAGGAGTCGCTCGAAGCCGAGCCCGAATCCCGCGTGCGGCACCGTGCCGTAGCGGCGGAGGTCGAGATACCACCAGTAGTCTTCCACATTGAGCTTCATGTCGACAATGCGCTTTTCGAGCCTCTCGAGGTTTTCCTCGCGCTCGGAGCCGCCGATCAGTTCGCCGAGGCCGGGCACGAGGACGTCCACCGCGCGCACGGTCTTGCCGTCATCGTTCATCTTCATGTAGAAGGCCTTGATGTCCTTCGGGTAGTTGTAGACCATGACGGGCTTCCCGTACACCTTTTCGGTGAGGTAGCGCTCGTGCTCGCTTTGAAGGTCGCATCCCCAGAACGGCTTGAACTCGAAATTATCCGCGTTCTTCTCGAGCTCCTTCATCGCATCGGTGTAGGTAACGCGGCCGAACTCTGCGTTCGCGACGGCGGTAAGGGTCTTGATGAGGCCGGGTTGTATTCGCTCGTCGAAGAATTTCATGTCCTCGGCGCACTTGTCGAGCGCCCACTTCATGAGGAAGCGCACGAATTCCTCGGCGAGGTCCATGTTCGCGTCTAGGTCGTTGAAGGCGACCTCGGGCTCGACCATCCAGAACTCGGCGAGGTGCCGCGTGGTGTTCGAGTTTTCGGCGCGGAAGGTCGGGCCGAAGGTGTAGACGCGCGAGAGCGCCGTCGCGTAGGTTTCCGCCTCGAGCTGGCCCGAAACGGTGAGGTTCGCGGGCTTTCCGAAGAAGTCGCGCGAGAAATCGACGCCGCTTTCGCCCTTGGCTATCGCCGCCGCTCCGTCGCGGGCGATGCGGTTGAGGTCGAGGGTCGTTACCTGGAACATCTCGCCGGCGCCCTCGCAGTCAGAGGCCGTGATGATCGGGGTGTGCACGTAGTTGAAGCCGCGCTCCTGGTAGAAGACGTGGATCGCGTATGCCATCTGGCTTCGCATGCGCGCGACGGCTCCGAAGGTGTTCGTTCGGGGCCGGAGGTGGGCGATCTCGCGAAGGAATTCGAGCGAGTGGTTTTTCTTCTGAAGGGGGAAGGTGTCGACGGGGGCTTCGCCGAGCACGGTGACGGTCGTGGCCTGAACCTCGACGGCCTGTCCCGAGGCGGGCGAGGGGATAAGCGTTCCCTTCGCGACGACGGATGCGCCGGTGGTGATTCGCTTGATTTCAGCTTCGACTTCGCTTGAGATGCCCTTGTCGCGGTCGAAGGTGACCTGGATCGACGCAAAGCAGGAGCCATCATTGATCTGGATGAAAACGAGGTTCTTGGTTTCGCGCTTGGTGCGTACCCAACCGTATATAGTTACTTCACGCCCGTCAGGCTCCGATACAAGAAAGTCCTTGATAAGTGTTGTTTTCATAGTATGGAAGAATATCACTTTTGATCTATTGCGTCAAAGGTTTATCCTTCTTTTATGCAGAAGTATGCAAAAAAACCTGATTAATTGCATAAAAATGCATAATACTTACTTTTTGTGCGTTTCTTTTTTTGTAATCGTCGGGTAACCTCTTGCGCTTTTTTTCGTGATATCGTATAAATATGCATATATCATTGCCGGAGGCTGAATATTATGCAGTACGACAACAAGCACGCATCGATGATCGATGCTCTTGCAAAACTGGCCGAAAAGAACGATTACATCGACCCGAGCCTTTATTCCAAATTTGACGTCAAGCGCGGGCTTCGCGATTCCGACGGCAAGGGCGTTCTGGTCGGGCTTACCCGCATCGGTAACGTATACGGGTACGACGTCGTCGACGGAAAACCGGTAGCCGTTCCCGGCAAGCTTATCTATCGCGGCTATGACGTCGAGGACATCATCCATGATATAGAAAAGAGCGAACAGTTCGGCTTCGAGCAATGCGTCTACCTCCTCCTTTTCGGGGAGCTGCCGAACGCGTCGCAGCTCGCGGAGTTCGACGCGCTTCTTGGCGAGTTCCGCGAGTTGCCGAATAACTTCGTCGAGGACATGATCCTGAAATCGCCCTCATCGGATATCATGAACAAGCTCGCGCGCTCGGTACTGGTCTCGTATTCGTACGACCCCAATCCGGAGGATCAGTCCATCGCGAACAACCTCTTCCAGTGCATCCAGCTCATCGCGCGCTTCCCCGCCATGGTCGCCTATGGCTACCAGGCGAAAAGGCGGCATTACGACGGGAAGAGCATGTACCTCCATAACCCGCTTCCCAACCTCTCGACCGCGGAGAACTTCCTCCGGTTGATCCGGGCTGACAAGAACTACGATAGGCTCGAGGCTGAGCTTCTTGACCTCGCGTTCATCCTTCACGCCGAGCATGGCGGCGGAAACAACTCGTCGCTGACGGTTCACGTCGTCTCGTCGGCGGATACCGATACCTATTCCGCCATCGGGGCCGCGGTTGGCTCGCTCAAGGGCAGGAGGCACGGCGGCGCGAACATCAAGGTCGCGGAGATGATGGACGATATCAAGGCCAACGTGCATGATTGGTCGAGCGAGAAGGAAGTCGGCGCGTATCTCCGGAAGATTATCCGGAAGGAAGCCTTCGATCGCACCGGTCTCGTCTACGGTCAGGGCCATGCGGTTTACACGATCTCCGATCCTCGCGCGATCCTCCTCCGCGACAAGGCGGGAAAGCTCGCCGAGGTAAAGAAGTGCACCGAGGAGTTTGGTCTCTATTGCACCATCGAGAAAATCTTTCCCGGGATCTTCCAGGAAGAGAAGGGCGATGGCAAGAAGATATGCACCAACGTTGACTTCTACTCTGGTTTCGTTTACTCGATGCTCGGTATTCCGCGCGAGCTTTTCACCCCGATCTTCGCCGTCTCTCGCATACCCGGTTGGGCGGCGCATCGGCTTGAGGAAATCGTTTCGGGCGGACGCATTTACCGCCCGGCGTTTAAGCAGGTAGGCGAGCTCCGCGAGTACGTGAAACTCGACGACCGACACTGATCGATTCGCGCTCGCTCGGGCGGATTCGAACAAGATAAAAAAAAGGCTGATCGCCTCCACGGCAATCAGCCTTTTTCTTTTTATACTCCCATAGGCCTTTTGTAATGAGATAGCAACCGGGATTATTCGTCCTCTGCCTGTTGCTTTATAAACTCTTTCGCGGCAGCAATGACCTCGTCCGCGATCTTTCCGGATATCGGGCTATAATGGTCGAAGGCCATGTCGAAGGACCCTGTTCCGCTCGTCATGGAGCGGAGGTCGATCGCGTACTTCAGGAGCTCATGGTGCGGTACCTGCGCGCGGATTTCCTCGATTCCGGTGCCGAGGCTCGTCTGCCCGAGGATGTGTCCCCGTCTGCTTGAAAGGTCGCTCATGATGTCGCCGAGATATTGCGGGTCAACGAACACGGTCAGGTTCATGATCGGCTCGAGGAGGATCGCTCCCGCGTTTCTCATCGAATCCTTGAAGGCGTTCCGGGCCGCGATTTTGAACGCCATCTCGGACGAATCGACCGGATGTTCCTTTCCGTCGAGGATGGTCACGCCAACGTCGACGACCGGATATCCCGCGAGCACGCCCGATTCCATCGCCTCCTTGACGCCCTTCTCGATGCCGGGGATATAACCCTTCGAGATGGCCCCGCCAAATACCGCGTTCGTGAACGTGTAGTTCGCGCCGCGCTCAAGCGCGTCGATCGAAAGAACGACGCGCGCATACTGGCCGTGCCCGCCCGACTGTTTTTTGTGCGTGTATTCGGCCTGCGCCTTGCGCTGGATCGTCTCGCGGTACGCGATGCGCGGTATCGACGTTGCGATGTCGATCTTCGCCTGCTGCCGGATCCGGTTCAGGATGATGCTGATATGGAGGTCGCCCATTCCCGAAAGCACGTTTTGCTTCGTCTCGCCGTTGTACGCGAAGGAGAGCGTCTTGTCTTCCTCGCACGCGCGGACGAGAAGCTCTCCGAGCTTGTCGTCGTCTTTTTTGTCTTTGGCCGATACCGCCATCGAGTATACCGGGTTCGGGGTGCGCAGCTTGACGAAGGGAAGGGTATCTGGCTCAGCCGCGAACGTGTCGTTCGTCTTTGCGAGCGGAAGTTTCGACGCGACCCCGATGTCGCCGGCCGCGAGCTCGCGCACGTCGACGAGCTTCTTTCCGATGGTGCGGTAGAGCTTCCCTATCTTTTCCTTCTTGTTTTCGCTGACGTTGTAGACTTCCGAGTCCGCAATGAGCGTTCCGCCGATCACCTTGACGTACGAAAGCTTTCCGGAGAACTGGTCATTCGACGTCTTGACGACGAACGCCGAGAGCGAGGCGGTCGGATCGATCTTGACCGCGACTTCGCTTTCGTCCTTCGAGAGCGCAACCTCGAGCGCGCCCAAGGGCGACGGGGCCATCGTCGCGACAAAGTCAATCGTCGACCGGATTCCCGATCCCGAAAGCGCGCAACCGGCAAAGGCCGGGACGATGCGGTTGTCCTGTATCGCAAGCGCGAGCCCGCGAACGATGTCCTCGTCGGTAAGCCCTGCCTCGTCGATGAACTTGACGAGGAGCTCATCGTCGCCTTCGGCGGCCGCGCCCGCGAGGATTTCACGCGCGCGCTTATAGTCCTCGGCGTACTCCGCCGGGATGGGCGTCTCTTTCTCTGTTCCGTTCGCGGTCTCGTACGCGACTCCATGGAGCACGTCGATGATACCCTTAAAAGCGGATCCTTTGCCCATCGGTATGGTGACGGGGCATACCTCTACCTCGAACTGATTATGCACGTCCTGCACGCAGCGGGAGAAATCCGCGCGCTCGTCGTCCATGTGGTTCATGAAGACGATGCGCGGCTTGTTCCGCCGGTCGAGCATGCGCCAAAGCTTTATCGTTTCGATCTGAACGCCTGAGCGCGCGTCGATCATCATGATCGCGAGTTCCGACGCCCTGAACGCCGCGATTACCTCGCCGATAAAATCGGAAGATCCGGGCGTGTCCCAGCAATTGACGATTGCGTTTTTCCAGGGAAGGTGAGAAAGCGTTGCATATATTGATATCTTCCGGTCGATTTCTTCCGGGGTATAATCGCTCACCGTCTTTCCTGAGTCCACGGTTTCCGCTTTCTGGATCAATCCGGCGGCGAGCAGCGATTGTTCAATGAAGGTTGTTTTTCCGGTCTGGCCGTGGCCGGCGATTGCGACTGTTCGAACTGCGTCAGTTGAATAACCCATAAAGCATTCCTCCTGCAACCAGTATGCGATCACTATCGTGTCTTTATCCTAAGTTCGTTTTTGCCGTATTGTCAAGAAAATAATATATCATTACTATATATGTATGGATTCACAGCGAAAGGCTATACAGGGTTTAACGGCTTCTCTCGACGAAAAACGCGCCGGGCTTTTGGCCTTTTACGGGAAATTCGGAAGCAAACTTTTGAGCGACTCAGTCGAAACAGTCGACCAGGCGCCCGCCATTCCGCGCGAGCGTATCGATGCCTGGCAGAGCCTCATGAAATCGCGCGAGGCGGATACCGGCGCGATTCTCGACATAAAGGCCGCGGTGAGTCGCATGCATGAACTTCAGCGATTTAAGCGCGAGCTTGACCGAAATCTTGCCGCGGAAAACCTGCGGTATCGAGAGCAGCTTGAGGGAATCGGCAAGGCGATTTTTGACAGATATTCTGAGTTCGGGGATTCAATCCGCGCGCAATTCGAAGGGACCCGGGAACGCGCGTCTGTCGAAGGAAACACCCTGTCCCGCCTTGAGGAAAAGCGGGAACGGCTCCGGATGGAACTCGAGGAGTCGGGCTTTTTCGGGCAGATGCTCGTGCAATTCCGCATGGCCGGCCTTGCGTCGAACATACGGCTTCACAAGAACCGTTTCCTTTCCATCCTGTCCGATGGCGCCGAGAAACTGGTATCGAGCGGCATAATCGAGGACTTGCGCGAGTCAGGAACGCTTGACTCAAGGTCTTCAGGTTTTTATGCCGTTCTTGGCGAGGTAGCCTCACGTCGCGATGAGCTGAAGCTCCGCGCCGAATCGCTTGAAGACGATCAGTCCATGGTTCGTTCGACGCTGGAGCAATATGCAGCCTCGGATAATCCCTCGCGCCGCATCGATGACCTTCGCTTCCGGATCAAGGAAACCGACAAACGGATCGACGCGCTCGTTATCCTTTCGGCACGGGAGTATTGCGATAAATTCATCGACGATGACGGCATTTCCGTGCTTGGCGGGGGGGCCGAAGGCCAATCCTTTGGCGATATGGGCGCATATTCACGGTACCTCGAGGATGTCGCGCATTTGCGATCGGAAGTATCGGAAATTCGGGGAAAAATCGAGATTCTCGAGACCAAGATCAAGATCGAGACGATCGAGCGTAATATCGCCGTATGGGAACGTTCCTGCGGAGAAGCCGAGCGCAAGATCTCGATGTTGCAGGAACAGATCGTAAAACTAGGCAAAAATATCGAGGAAGCCGGGATTGAGCGGGGCCGCCTGGCTGATCATCTTGAAAACCTTGAGAAAACCCTGTAGAGGCCAATCCCTTTTTCTGCTATACTCTTTCCGTTATGGCAAAAAAAACCGCTGATTACGATGAGTCGAAGATCAAGACCCTCAGTTCCCTCGAACATATCCGCCTTAGGACGGGTATGTATATCGGACGCCTCGGTGACGGCTCGAACCCGGACGACGGTATCTACGTTCTCGTCAAGGAAGTGATCGACAACTCGATCGACGAGTTCATCATGGGAAACGGCAAGCAGATAGACATTTCCCTGAAGAATAACCTGGTTACCGTGCGCGACTACGGGCGTGGCATTCCGCTCGGCAAGCTCGTCGAGTGCGTGTCCGTGATTAACACGGGCGCGAAGTATAATGACGAAGTCTTTCAGTTCTCCGTCGGCCTCAACGGCGTCGGAACGAAGGCCGTCAACGCCCTGGCGAGCCACTTTCGCGTCATGAGCGTCCGCGACGGCAAATGCGCTGAGGCCGTGTTCGAGCGCGGCGTGCTCAAGAGCGAGCGCAAGGGGACGGTGAAGGACAACGTGAAAAACGGCACGCTCGTCGAGTTCATACCGGACGACAAGCTTTTTCCCGACTACGAATTCAACGTCGAGTATTTGCAGAAGCGGATCTGGAATTATGCCTACCTCAACGCGGGCCTTGTTCTGAACTTCAACGGTGAGAAATATGTCTCCCAGAACGGTCTCCTGGACCTTCTCGACTCGGAAGTCGACACCGACCATATCTACCAGGTTGGCTACTACAAGGGCAAACAGCTTGAGTTCGCCTTTACGCACTCGAACAACTACGGCGAGAATTATTTCTCGTTCGTCAACGGGCAATACACTTCCGACGGCGGCACGCACCTTTCCGCGTTCAAGGAAGGCTTCCTGAAGGGGATCAACGAATACTTCCGGAAGAACTACAAGAGCGAGGACGTGCGCGAGGGAACGGCGGCCGCGGTCGCCGTGAAGATACAGGCGCCGATATTCGAGAGCCAGACGAAGAACAAGCTCGGCAACACCGAGGTTCGCGCCTGGATAGTCAACGAGACGAAGTCCGGCGTCGACGATTGGCTCCACAAAAACCCGGAGGCCGCGCGTCTCCTTGAGCAGAAAATCCTCGCGAACGAGAAGCTCCGCACCGAGCTCAATTCCGTCAAGAAGGAAGCGAAGGAGGCCGCGAAGAAGATCGCGCTCAAGATCCCGAAGCTCAAGGACTGCAAGTTCCATCTTGGCGATGCCAAGAAAGGCGAGAACACGATGATCTTCCTTACCGAGGGAGATTCAGCGTCGGGATCGATGGTCTCGAGCCGCGACGTGTACACGCAGGCGATCTTCAGCCTTCGCGGAAAGTGCGAAAACATGTACGGCAAGAAGCGCGTCGACATCTACAAGAACGCCGAGCTCTACAACGTCATGATGGCGCTCGGGATCGAGAACGACATCGAGGGTCTCCGGTACGCCAAGATCGTCATCGCGACCGATGCCGATAACGACGGTTTTCATATCCGGAATCTCCTTCTTACCTTCTTCCTCAGCTTTTTCGAGGAGCTCGTAACCTCGGGCAGGCTCTACATACTCGAGACCCCGCTCTTTCGCGTGCGAAACAAGAAGGAAACCGTATACTGCTATTCCTCGAAGGAACGCGACGCGGAAATGAGCAGGCTTGGATCTTCGTGCGAGGTGACCCGGTTCAAGGGACTCGGAGAGATCAACCCGAGCGAGTTCGGCCAGTTTATCGGGCCCGATATCAGGCTCCTTCCCGTGACGGTTCAGTCGCTCAAGGCCATTCCCGGCATCCTCGAGTTCTACATGGGGAAGAACACCCCCGAGCGCCGCGAGTTTATCATGAATAATCTTCTCCCCGAGGTGGACGCGTAACATGGATTATATCAAAACCCTGTTCAACCGAAATTTTCTCGAGTACGCAAGCTACGTAATCCGCGACCGCGCGATTCCCGATCTTGAAGACGGCCTCAAGCCCGTGCAGAGACGAATCCTCCACACGCTTTTCGAGATGGACGACGGTAAGTTCCACAAGGTCGCGAACGTCGTCGGCCAATGCATGAAATACCACCCCCACGGCGACGCCTCGATTGGCGACGCGCTCGTCGTCCTCGCGAACAAGGAATTGTTCATCGACAAGCAGGGAAATTTCGGCAATATATTCACGGGCGACGACGCTTCAGCCGCCCGATACATCGAGTGCCGCGTGACGCCGCTCGCGAAAAACCTTATGTACAATCCCGAGATCACGAACTACGTGGCCTCCTACGACGGCAGGAACAAGGAGCCGACCGCGTTTCGCGCGAAGCTTCCGATCATCCTCGCCATCGGCGGCGAGGGTATCGCCGTCGGCATGTCGACGAAAATCCTTCCGCACAATATCCGCGAGATCATCGAGGCCGAGAAGGCGTGTCTCGCTGGAAAGCGGTTCCAGATCTACCCAGACTTTCCGACCGGCGGGATCGTCGACGTGTCGGGTTACGAGGACGGGCTCGGCAAAGTGCTCGTGCGCGCGAAGCTCGACACCTCTGACGAAAAGCGGATACTCATCCGCGAGCTCCCGTTCGGCTGCTCGACCGAAAGCCTGATCGCCTCTATCGAGAATGCCGCGCGGTCGGGAAAGGTTAAGGTGTCGGAGATAAACGACTTCACCACCGACTCGGTCGAAATCGAGATCAAGCTGCAGCGTGGGGTATACGCCGCGGACGCCGTCGACGCGCTGTACGCGTTCACCGACTGCGAGCAGTCGATCTCGTGCAACCTTCTCGTGATCAAGGACAACCTTCCCGTTCTCATGACGGCGACCGACATCATCAAGGATCACGCCAAGAAGCTCGTGAAGATCCTCAAGGAGGAGCTCGAGCTCGAGAAACTGTCCCTTCAGGAACGGCTGCACATGCGCACGCTCGAGCGTATTTTCATCGAGGAGCGCATCTACAAGAAGATCGAGACGATCAAGACAGCCGACGGTGTCATACGGGCGGTAATCAAGGGATTTGAGCCATACGCGAACCAGATCATACGCGACGTGACCGAGGATGACGTCGACCGCCTCCTCAAGATACCGATCAGGCGCATTTCGCTTTACGATATCAACAAGAACCGCGAGGAAGTGGCCGCGATCAACGCGCGCATCAAGGAGATCAACAAGCTTCTCAAGAATCTCGTCGAATACGCGATCTCGACGCTCGACGGAATCCTCGCGAAGCTCGACCCCGAAATAACGAAGAGAAGAACGCTCATCTCGCGCTTTACGAAGATAGACGTCAAGGAGGCTGTTTCCCGTGATACGAGTCTCCGCTATGACGCTGAGTCGGGGTATCTGGGGACGAGCGTTTCAGGCGGCGTCGAGGTGCTCAAGGTAACGCCGTACGACCGCATCTTCGTCATGCGGAAAAGCGGCGTGTACACTGTCATGGACGTGCCCGATAAACTCTTCGTCGACAAAAACATGTGGTACTGCGGTTTCTCCGAGAAGGAATCGCTTTCCAAGGTTCTTTTCACGATCGTGTATAAGGACGCCAAGACCGGGTATCCGTGCATCAAGCGCTGTCGCGTCGAGGGTTTTATTCTTAATCGCGATTACCTTATCGTTCCGGACGGGGCCGACGTACTTTACGTCGGTACGAAGGATAAGTTTACCTTTACGGTGAAGTATGAGCCCAAGGCGCGGCTCAAGACGCTCGAGGAAACCTTCAAGGCGCAGGACTTCGCCGAGAAGGGTCTTAAGACGCTCGGCGTCAGGCTCGCGCCCCGTGTCGCGATGTCCGCGTTCGCCGAGGAGCCTGTAACAAAAGCGTCGGCGAAAGAAGCGACGCTCTTTGACGACGAGCGGGTAACGGTCCCGAAAAAATCGGGATCTGCAAAAACTGCGGCGAAGGTCGCGGGAACGAAATCCGCTGGAACGAAACCGGTAACGGGAAAGGGGCTTAAGGCCGCCGCGTCGAAGATTGCGAAGAAAGGCGCGGCCGATGCGTCCGCGAAGGCAAGCGGCGCGAAAAAGGCAGCGTCCGCCAAGACGACAAAAAAAACGACGGCAAAGAAAAAATAGGAAGCGGTAAATAGCAAAGCGTTCCCCGGTATTCCAGAAACCCGGGGAAGCTTTATCGAATGGAAGCGCGGCGCTACTCGACGACGAATACGGTAACGGTTTCAGTCGTCGGATTGCCGCCAGACGCGCCCGCGTCCGGCGCCACGGGAACCGGGCTTCCGCATGTCGCGAGGATCGGCGACCGTATCTCGCTTATCGGGGTCGTAGTAAGCCTGATGGAGTGCATGCCCTTGATCAGCGTGCGCATCGGGCTTGCGACTGCGCCGTCGAAGAGCTCGATCCGCTGTCCCTTACTTCCCTTTCGCCTCTGGCCCACCGCGCTGGTGTACTGCGCCGATCCCCTGATGACGAAAAGGTCGTCGCCGACCTCGACAATGGTTCCGCGAACCGACGCGGTCGCGACCGGACTCTTGACGGTGAAGCCAGTTTTCTTGTTGTTGAGTGAATTGACCTCGGCCTTGACGTTCCCGATCTCGAGGTATACCTCGGTGTCGACGACGTCTTCCTTCTCGACCAGTTGATTAAGCGTCATGCGGGTAAGGGGTCGGACGGTCAGGATTGACGCGCCGAGTTTGATCGTCGCCTCCGACTTGAAGCCGGTCGATATCATGCTCCCTGCCGTGAGCGCGTCGCCCGCCTTGAGCGGTTTCCATGTCCCGCTTCCGCTTTGGATTTCTACCTTGCCGCTGACGGCGATAACCTGTCCATTGAGCGCGAAGAGGGGATAGACCGACGCGGCGATCAAGAGCGCGATAAGGCAAAACGGATATCCTTTCATGATAAAACCTCCTTGCGTGATTTATAGGTCAAGAATCGCCTTGAGCGAAGCCTGATACTGCGTGTCCTCGTCCTTGGGGAAGAAGAGAGATCCTTCGCACCGCACGCGCACGTCGCTTCGCACGAGAAACATCGCTCCTGCGAGAAGTTCCGTTCCGCGATAGACGCCCTCGTCCTTGATTACTTCCTTGGGATACATAAAGAACTTGCCTGCGATGTCGAGGTTCAGGAACTCGAGGGGATTGTAGAGCGCGCCGATCGTCGCCTTCCACAGATTGCCATAGCCATCCTGGAATAGTTCCCCCGCTGACTGGAAGGTAATCGGCAGGAACGAGGTGAAGGTATCATCTTGCGCCGATGTATAGAGGAATTCCGCGTATGCTTTGCCTGAACCCGCGAAGAACCAGTCGATGCGACCCAAAATGAGGTACGCGGTTTCCGAGTATTCGACGTCTGTCTTGAGCACGCCGGTTTGCCAGGTGCCGCTCGCCGTAAAGTACAGGCGTTCCACCAAAGGGCCGCTTGCGGAGACCGTCGCGTAGCCGGTATGGATCAGCTGCGACTGATCCGACTCGAATTTGTCGCGAAGGTCATACTGGCCGGTAAGCTCGCCGATCAAGTCGACCGGTCCGATAAGCTGCGGGAACTGGGCCGTTACCTTGCCTACCAGCCGCTTCGCGCCGAGCGCGTAAGGGGCATCGCTTTCCATGTCGCGATAGTCGTCCGCGCTCATGAGCGCGCCGGTCTTTCGTGCGTTGAGAAGCCCTGTATATCCCATGAACGCGTCGACGTTACCGAATGCGAAGGTTCCGTGGACTTGGGCCCCGTCGAGCGCCTGGTTCAGGATATAGCCGGTAATGTCCTGAACCATGATCCTTCCCGCATCGAGCGAGATATGAGTGCTTGTCCCGGGAGTGCCTGAATATGAAAACCGGAAGAGCTCCAGGTTGAGGTATCCCTTGAAGTTCTCAGTCTCGGCCTGCCTTGCGCCATAGAGTCTGCCTTCGACCGCGAGCGAGCGCGTATTCGCGCGATCGAAGGGAACGGTCAGCCAGAGCGCGGCCTGATGATCGGTATACCAATCCGTCTCGTCCGCGTTGTTGATTCCGATTTCGTTCAGAATCTCGACACCGTAGTCAACAGCCTGTACCGCTACCGCGGTAAGGAAGGCGAGGGCGACGAACGCAAGGCGTCTTTTCATTCCCGTCATTTTTCGGCCTCCTTATCGACAAGCCGTGCGTCCGGATAGCGGACGTAAAAGTCGCGTACCGCGCGCACGAGGTCGCGTCCTGAAAGAACCGCGTCGGGATCGGTTCCCGGTTTCCAGAACCCTGAGTACTTCAGTTCTTTGTACGCGTAGCGCGCGTTACCGGTCAGCGACCACATGAAGCCTCCCTTGAGGCCATAGTTTTTCATGAAAAAATGCGAGATGATTTTCGCCGTCGCGGGAGCGCTTGGGACCCCGTCGGCGGGGAATGTCCCGAAACGGGCGCACCAGGCGTACGCTTCCTCCGGCGTGCCGTCAAAGTCAGCGCCGCTTGCGACAAGGTAGGAGAAGTCAGCGCGGTCGGCGGTTGTCTTTTTGAGTATGCGGGTTATCTCCTCCGCCTCCTGTGACAGGACGGGAATGGCGATGAGCGCGGCAATGGTCGCGAGTATCAATCTTTTCATTATTGAGCCTCCTCGTGCATAAAGCGATTACAACGTCGTTTGGCGCAATGGCCATAACCGGTTTCCGCGTCTTTTTTCCATGCGCCTCTTCCCTCGGTTTATTCATGACCTATACTTAAGTGTAAGCTATGGAAACCCGGAAAAAAAGAACGTGCGCGCTGTAATCCTCGGTTGTTGACCGTGGAATCGGGAAAAAAGGAGCGAAAAAAGTGAAGGGAAAAGCGAGATCAGGAGATTTCCTGAAAAAGAACCTTGAATACGCGGTGGCTCTTGTTTCCGCTTCGCTCTTTTTCGCGCTTTCGCTGACCGCATCCGGCGTAAAGACCGAACTGGGGATGTACGACACGATGCTTGCCATCAAGCCCGAGATCCCGGAACGGCAAGACATTCTCCTCGTCAATATTGACGATTCCGCCATCGAGGAAATCGGCGCCTTCCCCTGGACTCGCGACGTCATCGCCGACATGATTATCCGTCTTCGCGAAGTCGGCGGACACTCGGTCGTATTCGATATCGAATACATGACTCCCGGTCAGTCTGGGGTTAACCGCGAATACGTGAAGAACGTATTTCCGGCAGAGTATTCGCTCGTTCGCGACGAGGTGCGCCAATACCTCAAGGAGTTTTCCGACGCGATCGCGGCCCGGAACATCCCCCTTTCCTCCGTGACCGACGTTGGAGGCGAGATGTCCGGCTACATCGACCAGCGGATGGGGGATCTCTCTCACTCCATTACGTCGAACATCTTCCGTGACAACGACGAGTACTTCGCGAAGGCGCTCAGGTTTTTCGGTCGTGCCTACCTGACGATCAACGCGGAGAGAATCAACACGGGGCCGGGGACCGACGAGCTTAACCGGTACGCGCGCGAGAACAAGCTTTTATCGAACGTGTCAGACCCCGAGGGACGAATCGCGCGCGAAAACGAGTGGACGTTCAGGAATAGCGATTATGGGCGCGGCATCGCCCCCGCGATCATTCCCCTTCTCAGGGAATGCGCAGGAGCGGGATTTCCCAACGTGGTCATCGACGCCGACGGCGTGCGCAGGCGCATTCAGCTTTTGGTAGAGTATGATGGCGCCTACGTCCCTCAGCTTGTATTCGCCCCGATCATCGATATCCTCAAACCGGAAAAAATCGTCCGCAAGGGACAGCGCCTCGTGCTGGTTAACGCCATCGATCCGTCCGCTCCCGAATCAGGCGCGCGGAAAGATATTATCATACCGCTCGATTCTCGCGGCTATTTCCTCATCAACTGGCTTAAGCGCGAGTTTATCGACACGAAGAATCCCGAGCGGAACAGCTTTCGCCAGATCTCGATCTACGCGCTCAAGCGTGCGGACGAAATCGAGGATAGGCTAATCGCTGATCTCGATTCGATACTTGGACTCGGCATCAAGAACTCCGGGGGTTATCTTTCGTATCATGACGCGGTAAGCGCGCTTCTCGCCTCGTATAAGGATCTTGCGACATGGAAACAGGGATTGCTCGACGGGACCCGCACCGATTACGACGGGTATTTCGTCGCACGCAAGGATTTTTTCGCAAGTCTCGGCCGGTTTCTCGAAGGCGGTTACGATACCGAGATATATGAAACCTTAGAACGGGTCGCGGCTTTGAGCGGCGACCTGAAATACAAGGATTACGAGGAGAGCATCCGAAAGAACTTCGATATCTACCGGACTGACTATGAGGCGTACCGGACGCAAGTCATGAATCTCGAAAAGGCCTGCGGTGGGGCGTTTTGCCTCATTGGTTGGAGCGGGCTTGGCACCTCCGATCTCGGTATCAATCCCTTTGCCCGGTCATACGCGAACGTCGGAACCCACGCGAATATATACAATACGATAATGAACGAGCAGTTCATTACCCCGCTTCCGCAATGGGTGTCGTGGCTCGTCGCGGCCTTGGTCTGTATACTGAGCGCGGTAGCCTTCAGGAGAATCAAGTCGCTCAAGGAACGGCTCGCGTATGGCGTCGCTTCAACGCTCTTCGTGTTCATCTGCCTCACGACCGTCTTCGTTGTCTTTCGGGTGTATATCCAGCTTTATGTGCCGCTCCTTTCTGTCTTCGTTACCTTCCTTCTCGTCTCGATCCTCAGGTTCATGTTCTCCGAGCAGGAAAAGAGCTTCCTCCGAAAGGCCTTCACGATGTACCTTTCCTCGGAAGTCGTCGACGAGATCGTCGCAGATCCGACGCTTCTCAAGCTCGGCGGCCACGAAAGGCGTATAACCGCGCTCTTCACGGATATCAAGAGTTTCTCGACGCTCTCCGAGAAGGTTAGCCCGGAACATCTCGTAAGGATCCTCAACAAATACCTGACGGTGATGAGCGATATCGTTCTCGACCAGAAGGGCACGATCGATAAGTACATAGGCGACGCGATCGTTTCATTCTTCGGCGCTCCGCTTGATCTTCCCGATCACGCGAGCAGGGCATGCCTCGCGGCCGTTCGCATGAAGGAAGCGGAGGCGCGGTTGAACGAAGAGATGGCGGCTTCGGGCGAGTGTCCCACGCCGATTTATACCCGTATCGGGATCAACACGGGCGCCATGGTCGTCGGCAATATGGGTACCGACAACAAGATGAACTATACGATCATGGGCAACGATGTAAACCTCGCGGCGCGGCTTGAGGGCGTAAACAAGCAATACGGTTCCTGGATTCTCGTTTCCGAATCGACGTGGGACGAAACGGCCGGCATGTTCCTTGGCCGGAAGCTCGACCGGGTTCGGGTCGTCGGCATAGAGACACCGGTTCAGCTCTATAATATACTGTGCGTCCGGGCTGAGGCCACGGGGCCGATGGTCGCGTTCGTTGACCGGTTTAACCTCGCGATAGACGCGTATCGGGAAAAGCGTTTCGGCGACGCGATTTTACTGTTCAACAAATGCCAGGATCTTTTTCCGGAGGACGGCGCGACGAGGATTTTCCTTGATCGCGTCAACGCCCTCGTTCGCGATGGCGTGCCGCCCGACTGGTCCGACATCATCAATATGACGACAAAATAAGACAGGAACGGTATCGAATGAGAATCCTTTCATCACCAGGCTCTGCTGAGGTCAATATCAGGAACTCGCGCTTTCTCGCCGAGGCGTTTATCGTCGGCACGCAGGAGGAGGCGCGCGCGCTCATTAAGGCTCAAAAAGAACGGTACGCAGACGCGACTCACGTGGTGCACGCGTTCGTCATCGGTCCCGCAGGAGGGATCCTCGGTTGTTCGGACGACGGCGAGCCGTCGGGCACTGCGGGTCGTCCAGTCCTTGACGTCCTGAAAGGGTCTGGCCTTACCAACGCGCTCGTGACGGTGACCCGCTGGTTTGGCGGAACCCTCCTCGGTACCGGAGGGCTCGTAAAGGCCTATGGAGAATCGGCGAAGGCCGTTCTCGCAGGCACTCCGTCCGAAGAACTTGTCGCGATGCGCGATTTCTCGGTCGAGTTTGCGTATGAGGTGTACGAGCGGGCTCGGCGCGAGATCGTCGCGCTCGGCGCCCAGGTCGAGCGCGAGGACTTCGGCACCGCGGTTCTCGTTTCAGGGCGCATCCGTGAGGCGGACGCCGAGGTCTTGAGCGAGCGGGTCGCCGACATCTCCTCAGGTCGCGCGCGCGTGACGCTCGCGGAATAGTGGTGCGTTTTTCGTCGTTGCTTACTCGCGGCCTTTGCCCGTCTCGAGCGCGCGCAGCGTTATGAGGAGAAAGTCCGAGGGCGCGCAGAACCTGAAACGGAGGAGCATGCCGCCAAACCCCGCTCCGTTTGAGATGACGACGGGGACGGCTTCTTTATATACCGTGCCCGTTCGATATCGCTGACCGTACGCGGACGGGATAACCGGGGCGTAACCGAAGAAGGTGATCTGTCCGCCGTGCGTGTGACCGGAAAGTACGAGGCCAAAGCGAGAGAGATCCGCGCTCGATACATTCTCGACGAAATCGGGATTGTGAGACACGAGGATCGCGAAGCCTTTTTTCGGTATCGTCTCGCGAAAGTATTGCATGGGCGGAAAGACATCCCGTAGATCGTTAATCCCCGAGATGACGAGACCCCGCGGCGTCTCGATGGTCGTTTCGTCAAGGACGACGATGCCCGCGTTCCGGAGCGTTTCGATGGACTTTCGCCTTCCGTTGAAAAAATCGTGGTTGCCGATTACGGCATACACGCCTTGCGGCGCTCTGAAGGCAGCGACTGCGTCGGCAAACTCCTCGATATTCGCCGGTCCGAGCGTGTTGTCTCCCCCGATGATGACGCAATCGGGTTTTTGCGCGTTGATCTCGCTGACGAGCCTGTCGAGCCGCTCGCGCGAAAAGTTATTCCTGAAATGTATATCGGAGACGAAGGCGACCCGGAGCCCGTCGAGGTCGGCGGTTATCGCGGGGTCGAAAAGCTCGATCTCGCGGATACGCGAAACGGCTTCAGCGTGGGCGATTCGCTCGTTCACGGCGCGCGGCGCAGGGGCTCGCGTCGCGGCGGCACGCGTCGTTGACGCGCAACCTGACGTGAGTATCGTCGCGGCGATGACTGACGCGGTAAGGCAGATTACGGCGATGACGGACTTTCGAAGCGTTTGGTTCGCGCGTTTTTTCATGGTAAGCATTATAACGCATAACAGGCACCTTCGTGAAGTTCTTCCAGTCATTCAGGGCGCACGGCCCGGCTTTCTCAAAAGAGACCGGGGAGGAGGGCGAGCGCGGGGTTCCGGCGTCGCCACTCGGGGCGTATCCTGCTTTCAATGATGAAGTTCTCGACCATGCACGCGGCGCGGAACGTCTGGTCCTCGCATGTCCAGGCAGCGCGAAAAGCGCGCGTGCCGGCGAGTCTCGTTCGTGCGATTGCGGTTTCGAAATCGTGGATAGCGCCGATGAAAGCGGGGAGAGCTGTTGCTATATTCGCGAAATCCGCGTAGTCGCCGAACCCGGACTCGCGGAGCTTTTGCGCGTTAAGCAGCTGCTCATACTGGCCTGAGACGGGAATCGCGAATACGGGTTTTCCGAGCGCGAGTGCCTCGGAGATACTCTGATGGCCCGCAGGAGCGATTAGCGCGCGGGACCGCGCGAGCGTGGTGGCGTAATCCTCTTTCGCGTCGGGAAAGACGCGGAACTTGTCGCGCCCGAGAAGATCGAGAACGGGTTCGAGCCATGCGCGGTACATCGGCTTCATGTATACGACGAAATAATCCCCCCTCTCGGTGCGCTTCTCGCGAAGCTCCTTGCGGATGATGGGCCCGACGTCCCCGTCGAAGAATGAGCATATGATCTTGCGGTCGGCGTATGCCGTCATGTAGCGCGAGACGATCTTCGAGGCGATCTGATGGAAGAATGACCTGATGCCGCACGGGAATGAGAACGAGCGCGTTACGACGGATGGGTGGTTGAGCTGGAGTACGGGTATGCCAAGCGACTTCGCCGCCCTCGACGAGAAGGGTTCAAAGTCCGAGAGCAGGGTCGTGATCCCGGTTTTCTCCATCTCCCGCGCGATTCGGGCGCACACGCGGGGCGTGAGAAGCATGAGTGCCCCGTTTACCGCGATCGTCGCGGGGTAGTCGAGCGAGAATCCCGTCTGCACGAAGGAGAAATGGGGGATGCGATAGATTTCCGCCTTCGGGAAGAGCGTCGATAGTTCCCCGGCGAGATGGTCAGGCGTCCAGAAGGCGATTTCATACCGTTCCTCAAGTATTTCTGCGAGCGCTCTTGCTCGCGAAAAATGACCGCGGCCTTCGCCGTTGATCGCGATTCCGATTTTCATCAGGAGCCTCCTTGAAAATTGCCCGTTCTGCATCTTTCCGTCATGCAGTTTCCTTATGCCAAAAGATGAACAACTTGGGTGAATTCACGATGAGACGCGCCTGAATTTCGCGTTAAAATCTTGTGAAAGCACTCGCCAACGTGATATCGTTCTTTCGAGGAGAACAAAATGGATTTTTCGCGCGATTACCTGGTGCATTACTATGAGGCCGATCCCGACCAGCGGCTGACACTGCCGTCCCTCGTCCGATATTTCGAGGATATAGCGATATTGCATAGCGAGGACCGCGGGCTCGGACTCGGTTTTTACGAGCAAAACAACTGCGGCTGGATGCTCATCAAGTGGGACATTGCCGTTCATGCGTTTCCGTCCTTTACGGAAAGCGTGCGCGTCTCGACGAAGGTTCACGCGATGAAGAGATTCCTCGCCGATCGCGTGTTCGCCCTTCATGCCGCCGACGGAACGCTGCTCGCCGAGGCGCGGTCGAACTGGCTTTTCGTCGATACCGTCCGCCGAAGGCCGCAGCGAATCGAGGAAAATCAGTACAGCCTTTTCGGCGTGACACCCGAAAGCGAGGCGCAGTTCGTTACGATTGATGACGTAGGGGAAATCGGCGCGGGACCTGATGGCTCGAATGACGCCCGCACTACTCTCTATACCGCTACCATTCGCGCCGCATCGAGCGATATCGACACGAACCGCCACGTGAATAACGTTTCGTATCTTGAATGGGCGCTCGACTCCCTTCCGTCCGATATCGTTGGCTCGTATTCACCGACGAGCCTTCGCGCCCAGTACCGAAAGGAGATCGCTCTCGGGATGGAAGCGCGCGTACACACGTCCTTCGACAGCGTAGACGCCGTATCTCGGCATTCCGTGCGTTCGGATGCGGAGGAATTTTGCGCGCTTGAAATAACCTGGAAGCGTCGCCAGGGTGTCGGCGATGCACGCTAGCACTTTTTTTGCGCAAGGTTAAAAATAATTGCCGTTTACCCATTAATGGTATACCATGGGTTAACCGGAATAGTTCTGCTCCGGATATTACGTCAAAAAGGTTGTACTTATGAAAAAGGGATTTGCCGATAGAATCCGTTACAGATTCGATACCCTCATGTCGAGGGGAACCTCGGCGCTTATCGTCATGCTTACCCTCCTTACGATCATATCGCTTGCCATATTCACCGTGATCGTTTGGGTTGCCGGGATCGCCCCTACGGAATCGCCCGATCCGTCCGCGTCGAATTTCTTTCAGGTGCTCTGGATGAGCCTTATGCGAACGCTTGATTCCGGAACCGTCGCGGGCGACAGCGGCCTTTTCGCGATCGTCATGCTCGGCGTTACGATCGTCGGTATATTCATCTTCAGCGCGCTTATCGGAATCCTGAACAATGGTCTCGAGACGAAGCTGGATAACCTCCGCAAAGGGCGCTCGATCGTCATCGAAAAAGACCACACGGTCATACTCGGCTGGTCCGAGCAGGTGTTTACGATCGTGCCTGAACTCGTTGAGGCGAATCGAAGCAGGCGCAAGGCATGCGTAGTCATTATGGGTACCGAGGATAAGGTCGTGATGGAAGAGGCCCTTCGCGAGCGGATCGGCGACTTTGGCACCACGAAGGTCGTGTGCCGCTCGGGAAGCCCGATCAGCATGGGTGACCTTCCGATCGTGAGCCCCGACGACGCGCGCTCGATCATCCTTCTCTCGCCCGAGACCGACGATCCAGATTCCGAGGTCATCAAGACCCTTCTCGCGCTGACCAATAACCCGAAACGCAAGAGCGGAAAATACCACATCGTCGCCGAGATTCGCGACCCCAAGAACGTCGAGATCGCGTCCATCGTTGGAAAGGACGAAGTCGAGCTCGTTCTCGTCGGCGACCTCATCTCGCGCATCATCGCGCAGACCTGCCGGCAGTCGGGACTTTCGGCCGTGTATACCGAGCTTCTTGATTTCGGTGGTGACGAGATCTACTTTAAAGAAGAGGGTGGCCTCGTCGGGAAGCCATTTGGCGAATCGCTTAACGCGTACGACGATTGCTCGGTTATCGGCCTGGTACCGAAAGGCGGAGTCCCGACGGTGAATCCTCCGATGGATACCGTGATCGGCGAAGGTGACCGGCTTATCGTCATCGCCGAGGACGATGACCGGATAATCCTCCCGAAGGAAAGCCGCGCTTCCATTGACGCAGCGGCGATCAGAAAGGGCAAGAAGGCCGCGCGTAATCCCGAGAAAAACCTGATTCTCGGCTGGAATTGGCGTGCGCCGGTCATCATCACCGAGCTCGACGGATACGTCGCGAAGGGATCCGAGATCGTCGTGGTAGCCAATGACGATACCGCCGAAGCGACCATCGCGGCGCGTTGCGGTAAGGCGCTCAAGAACCAGAAGGTTCGCTTCGTCATGGCCGATACCACAGACCGCTCCGTGCTCAATTCGCTTAAGCCCGAGCAGTTTCACTCGATCATCCTTCTCAGCTATTCCGACACGCTCGAGCCTCAGCAGGCTGACGCGAAAAGCCTCATGACGCTCCTTCATCTTCGCGACATGGAAGAGAAGAGCGGCCAGAATTTCAGCGTGGTGAGCGAGATGCTCGACGTCAAGAATCGCGAGCTTGCGGACGTGGCGAAGGTCGATGACTTTATCGTGAGCGACCGTCTCATCAGCCTCCTTCTTACTCAGATATCGGAGAACAAGCAGCTTAACCTCGTGTTCAAGGATCTCTTCGACGCCGATGGCTCCGAGATCTATGTGAAGGCGGCGGGCGATTATGTGGATCTTGGCAAGACGGTTAACTTCTACACGGTCGTAGAGGCCGCGCGAAAGCGGAACGAAATCGCGATTGGCTACAAGATTGCCGGAAAGGCGCATCGCGCCGATGAGTCCTATGGCGTCAACGTGAATCCCGTCAAGTTTAAGGAGATTTCCTTTGGCGCAGACGACAGGATTGTCGTGATCGCGGACCAATGATTCTTTTTAAAAACAAGACCGGCCGCACGATGCGGCCGGTCTTGTTTTTCATACATTATTTCGGATAAAAGATACTAATTTCCCTTACATTCTTTTCGGGACTGAACTCGAATTTGAGATCGTCGAAACTGACGGAGAAGTTGGCTTTCGGATCGAACTTGACGCCTACGCCTTCAACCGGTTTTCCGTTCCTGAAATCAGGCACGGAGTTATCGTTTACGTCATGGAAGACCATCGCCGCGCACGGTCCGTACGGTACGTCCTCGATTTCGAAGGTGACGGTCTCTGCGTCCGCGTTCGTGCCGCCCCCGGCGATAACGGTTTCGTTCGATATCGGGTCTCCATTGAAGATTCCGCACGCGATTCCGCCTCCGAGCGAGGGATCTATTCCGGTTACTGTAATCTTGAGCGTTCCCGTCTGAACAGAGTTCACTCTGCTTTCGGTCTTGGAGGGATCGTACTCGATCTCCTGCACCATGACGGTGTACCAACCCGGAGCCTTGTTGTAGCGCGCTATCTGTCCTACGCTCTTGCGGTACCTCGCGTTCGCGAGATCGCGTATCGGAATCGCGTACTGCTCGCCCGCGCGATTGGTCGCCCATACTGTGACGGGCTCGTCGAGGAGGCTCATGTAGTCGGGGCCGTATGAGCCGTTCGGCGCGAAGACCGCGTAATTGCCGTTTGGAATGAAGCCCTCAGGCACGTAGAGGAAATGGCGGTTGTTCGGAAAATAATACGAGAAGGTTCCGAAGTTGTGCTCGCTGCCGTGTATGAAGATATCGGTTCGCTTCACCTTGTCCTTCAGCGCAAACGCGACGACGTCCATAGGACCGTTCATGCAATCAGTGTAAACCTTGATGAGGGTCGGCGCGTTGGCGAGCGCGAACGCCGCGACCATGGCGAAGAGCGGAACGGGATTCTTGAACGAGGCCCAGAACGCGACGAATGCGAGAAGGAGAAGCCCCATGCACGTTACCATGTACCGTTCGACGAGGATCGGCTTGACCGTTAACGAAAAAGCGATCGCGCAGACGAGCGTGAGCGCGTAGACCGAGATTGCCGTGGCGGCGAGATACGCCGAGCCGTCTTTATTGCGCATTGCGCGCACGATGCCCACAATCGCCAGGGCGAGTACCGCGATAAAGATGAAAAACGACCTCGGGACGCCAAAGCCCGAGAATTTTTGCATGAAAGGATAGATCACCGTTCCGATGACCGATTGCACGGTAACGGGTCCGATCCAGAAACTTTTCGCGACGCGGGATGCCTGGCGGAAAAGGAAGATAAACCAGGGAATGTAAAGGGCGATGATCGCGAGCGTCGAGATGAGCGCGCGCTTGATATTCTTTCGGTCTCCCTGGCGGATTACCGTCGCGAGGAGGATGAGCCAGCAAAACCCGGACGCGATCAGGGCGTAGTAATGGGTGTATGCCGCGCACAGCGTCAGGAACGAGAGGATGGCCCAGTTCCGGACGCGGCCATCAGAACGGATCATGGATGATTGAATGACCATGGCCGTCACGAAGAAGGCGGCCCAGGAATACATCCTGACCTCGTGCGCCGACACGATGGACATCGGCGTGAGGAGCGCGACGAGCGCGAAGGCAAGGCCGGCGCCGTTGCCCCAGAGTTTTCGGAGCGGGAAGAAGCCGAGCGCGGCAAGGGCGAGGATGCCGAGCGCGGAAAGGCTCCGCAACGCCGTCTCGGAGTTGCCGAAGAGGATTGCGGTGCCCCTGAGCATGAGATAATAGAGCGGCGGGTGACTGTCCTTCGCTATCATCGGGACTATTTCCGCGGCGGTATGCTTGGCCACGGCAGCCGAGAAGCTTTCGTCATACCAGAGCGCGTCGGCGCCGATCCGGAAGAAGGTCATGAAGATTCCCAGCGCGAGGACGGCGATCCAGGGTATCACGATTGCGGCTTTGAACCTTGTGTTATTTTCAACGCGATTCATAAGTACTCCTTTCAATCTTTTTGTGTTTTTGCGTGTATTTATTGAAACATCATTACACCGATAATGGCAAGGGTTTTTTCAACTCTTTTCTGGTTGACAGTGCCTGGTTTCGGGTTTAATTTGATAGTAAAACTGAAGGTTCAGTTTTATTGGAAGGTCAGAATGAACAATGGGAGTGAAGCGTCGTGGAAACGGAAAGCGGTAGCGGTAACATGGATTGGCATTTTGATCCTCGGTACCCTTTTGAGCTTTTGGGGGATCGGGGATGAGTCGCTGTGGTACGACGAGAGTTTTTCGGCTGCCGTCGCGATCCATCCCGTCGCCGAGATCGTGCCGATTATCGCGAAGGATAGCCATCCTCCGCTCTATTACCTTATGCTGCGCGCTGTCGTGTTTCTTTTCGGGAATTCACATGCTGCGCTCCGAAGCCTTTCCGCGCTTGGCACGCTCGCGTTCGCGTCCCTCGGTTTTCTCTATCTCAGGAAATTCTGGGGCGAGGCAGGGGGAATCGCGTTCGCTCTCGTCGCGATACTGACGCCCATGTCGATCGTCTCGGCGCAGGAAGCCCGCATGTATTCCTGGCTCGCGTTTTTCGTTACCGCGACGGTTTTGCAGGGATTCGCCACGGTGACTGACGGGAAGGTTCGCAACTGGGTTATCCTTTCCGTGTTAACGCTTGCGGCCGCGTACACTCACTACTATGGCTTGATGGCCGTGGGCTTCTACTGGCTTTTTCTCCTGGTGCGCGTCATTATGGGCAAAGACGGAAAGCAGCTCAAGCTTGCCCTCGTCTCCGCCTGCGCGATCGCGTTTCTGTATCTTCCATGGCTGGTATTCCTCTTTGCGCAGTTTTCCCGCGTCGCGAGCCACTATTGGATCGGGCCGCTTACGCTTCAGGGGATGGTGACCATCGTCAGCTATCCTTTCATGCAGAAATTCCTTTCCGTGGGTTCGACGCTTGCCACGATACTCTTTGCGGTGACCGTCGTTTTTTCCCTGACGGGAATAGCGGTTGCGTGGAAAAAACGGGATGATAACCTCTTCCTCAGCGTCTCGGCGTTCGGGGTGTATGCCCTCACGCTCGCAGCGGGGATATTCCTTTCGATCGTGGTTCGGCCGATTCTGGTAGAACGATACATGCTCTCGTGCATGGGGCTTCTCCTCGTCGCGTTCGTCTCGTTCTGGTCGCGCCTTAAGCGTCCGGTATTACTCTTCGCGATGGTTGCGGTTTTCGCGGTCACGAACGCGCCCACCCTGCATCGGATATATGCGTTGCGGGTGAATGGCCCAATGGCTGCCGTCCAGAGTCTTATGAAGGACCAAGTCAGGGACACCGATATATTCGTTCATGGCAGCGAGCATAATCTCGGTACCTTCGCGTACTATTTCCCGCGGAACCGCCATTTCTTCTATGTGCCCGAGGGTGAAGTACCGAACGGGAATTACAACGCGTTCGCGCCCGCGGGAGGTTACGGCGCGGATTATGCGCAATTCAACGATAAACCCGTAACGATCTGGGTCACGAATACGGTCGGATCGGTCAATAGCGTTCACGCGAGCGAGATCGCCGACGCGGCGCATCGCAAGGCGGTGGGCAAGCAGCTGCGGTTTCGAAGGGATCCGGGATGGTATACCGTCACCATGCAGAAGGTTGCCTACGATCCAGTCAAGGAAAAACCTTCTACCAAGACCGACTCAGGGTCGGGCGAGATGCGTACCTTGAGCGTCACGCTCAACGGAATCGACGCGAGCCGCGGCGGCACCATCTTATATTCTGTCTATACCGGCGACCCGATATCACCCGACAACTTTATCGCGTCGGGTTCCGTTCCCGCCGACTCGGATTCGGTTTCCTTGAGCGTCGACGGTATCCCGACGGGATATTGCGCCTTTTTCGCGTTTCACGACCAGAACGGGAACAACAGACCGGACTTCGAGTCTGGTGAGGGCATGTCCTTCGGCATCGATGTTGGAAAACTCGAAGGGCCCCCCTTATTCGATGACATCAAATTCGAATTCAACGCCGAGAAACCGAAAATCGAATCGGTCATGAATTATGCGCGGTGACGCGCGCGCATAGCTTTTTTACGGGCGTTCGAGTATCCCGTGCGCGAAGTAGCGCGCGCGCCGCGCGAAATCGGGCTTGCCGCCAATGGCGTAGGACTGGCCGTATATGCGCTGCATGCGAAACGCCTCGATGTTCATGAACGCGAGGGACCCGAGTTCATGCTCCTCGAGATCCCTCGCGAACCCCGAGCATCGGGCGCGGAGCGTCCCTTCGATCGCGGCGATCACCCGATTGAAGGGCGGTAGTCCCTGTCGGTAGTCTTCCGTTATTTCCGGTGACGTCGAGAAGTAAATGCCGAAAAAGTCGCTGTATTTCTCGAAATGAGCGAGCATGGCAGCAATCAATTCCTGCATGACTTCCTCGGGCCCCGCTTGCGGTCCCGCCGCGAGCGACTCGAATGCAGAAACCAGGTGATCCTCGCTCCATTGCAGGACGCGCACGAGAAGGTCTTCTTTGCTGGAAAAATACTGATAGAGCGTTCCGCGGGCGATCGACAGCGAACGCGCGATGTCGTCGATCCCGGTCGCGTGATAGCCTTTCCGCTCAAAAAGCCGGGCGGCAGCGGCGAGGATGGCATCGGCCGTATTCTGTCCTTTGGTTTGTTTTCCATCCATATAGCGTGCCATCCTCAGAGTTAGTATGCAATCGGCAGGGATAATTGTCAAGAAAAGGGATTGGAAGTATGGAGCGGTTTACTCGACCGGTCTCCCACTGGATTATTTCTACCTTTTTTTATACAATAAACCCCAAACTTGAACTACCAAACGGTTTTCAAATGGAGAATTTCGGCTTCGCCGCAATTCTCCGGAAGAAATAACGCCTCCTGCGTTATTTCTTCATACTTTTATTAAGGAGAAAAGCATGCTTTATACCACTGAAGTGGAACACATGTGTCCTCTCGCCAAGGCGGCCTACCATGGCCCCGCCCCGATCCCGGAAGAGGGAAAATGGGTTCAGGCGAAGGAAGTTAAGGACATTTCCGGCTTTACGCACGGCATTGGCTGGTGCGCACCCCAGCAGGGCGCCTGCAAGCTCAGCCTCAACATCAAGGAAGGAATCATCCAGGAAGCCCTCGTCGAGACGATCGGCTGCTCCGGCATGACCCACTCCGCCGCGATGGCTGCCGAGATCCTGATCGGCAAGACGATCATCGAGGCGATGAATACTGACCTCGTATGCGACGCGATCAACACCGCGATGCGCGAGCTTTTCCTTCAGATCATCTACGGACGCAGCCAGTCGGCGTTCTCCGAGGGCGGACTCCCGATCGGAGCCGGACTCGAGGACCTCGGCAAGGGTCTTCGCAGCCAGGTCGGTACGATGTACGCCACCCTCAAGAAGGGCCCGCGCTACCTCGAGATGGCAGAAGGCTACGTTACTCGCATCGGCGTCGACAAAGAGGGCGCGATCATCGGCTACGAGTTTGTCAGCCTTGGCAAGTTCATGGATGCGATCAAGAAGGGCACGGACGCCAATGAGGCGCTCGCGAAAGCAAAGGGCACCTACGGTCGTTTCGCGGAAGCCGCGAAGCAACTTGACCCCAGGCACGAATAAGGAAGGGAGGAATATATGGCATTGTTTGAAAGCTACGAGCGCAGAGTTGACCAGATTCTTCCCCTGCTGAAGAAATATGGCATCAATTCGATCGAAGACGCGAAGAAAGTTTGCGACGACAAGGGCGTAGACGTCGGCGCTCTCGTCGCGGGCATTCAGCCCATCTGCTTCGAGAACGCGAAGTGGGCCTACATCGTGGGCGCCGCGATCGCGATCAAGAAAGGCGAGAAGGACGCTGTCGCTGTCGCCAAGACCCTCGGCGAGGGCCTCCAGGCGTTCTGCATCCCCGGTTCCGTCGCTGACGACCGCAAGGTCGGCCTCGGTCACGGCAACCTCGCCGCGATGCTCCTCTCCGACGAGACGAAGTGCTTCTGCTTCCTCGCCGGACACGAATCCTTCGCCGCCGCCGAAGGCGCCATCGGTATCGCACGCAGCGCCAACCGCGCCCGCAAGACGCCGCTCAAGGTGTGCCTCAACGGACTCGGAAAGGACGCCGCGCAGATCATCAGCCGCATCAACGGTTTCACCTACGTGCAGACCCAGTTCGACTACTACACGAGCGAGCTCAAGATCGTCAAGGAGTACAAGTACTCCGAGGGCGAGAAGGCCGCCGTCCGCTGCTACGGCGCAGACGATGTCCGCGAGGGCGTCGCGATCATGTGGAAGGAAGGCGTCGACGTTTCCATCACCGGAAACTCCACCAACCCCACGCGCTTCCAGCACCCCGTCGCCGGTACCTATAAAAAGGAAACCAACGACAAGGGCAAGAAGTACTTCTCCGTCGCCTCTGGCGGCGGTACGGGGCGCACCCTGCATCCCGATAACATGGCCGCCGGTCCCGCCTCCTACGGCATGACCGACACCATGGGCCGCATGCACTCCGACGCGCAGTTCGCGGGATCCTCTTCGGTCCCCGCGCACGTCGAGATGATGGGCCTTATCGGCATGGGAAACAACCCGATGGTCGGCGCTTCGGTGTCGGTCGCGGTTGCGATTTCGGAAGCCATGAAGAAATAATCGCAGTAGCGATTATTTCTTCCGGAGAATTTCGGCGATGCCGAAATTCTCCACCTCCGTTTTTGCAAGCGATTCCGCGACGCGGAATTGACGCTCCCGTTCGGGGTATCCCTGGGCGGGAGTTTTTTTATAACCGGAATGAATTGGGCGTGCCCCCGTCTTCACACGGTGCGCAAAATTGACTGCGCCCTTTTGTCAATACACATTTTCAGCCAGTTTAAGGTGTATCATGCCGCCTTATTCATCAAGTCAACGACCTGGAAATTTTGGTACATTTCAGCGCGAGTTCGGTAATCGAGACTTTGATAAAACCGTTTCCGTGGTATACTGAATACAAAAAATTACATAATAGGAGAATATATGATAAAAAAGATCGGCTCGCTCATGGTGACGATGATGCTCGCGGTTTCGTTCACGCTTGTAGGATGCAGCTCGTCCTCGTCCTCGGCGACGGACGATCCGACAACCGAGACAACGGGTATTGAGTTCAATAGTGCCGAGTACAGGCTTTCGGTTGGTGGGTCCTTTAGACCCGTGTGGCACGACATCCCCAACGGAGGGACCTGGTGGAACACGGATACTTGGTCTAGCTCAAATCCTGCAGTCGCGACTGTTTCGGAAGACGGCGAGGTAACCGGATGCGGCAACGGAACGGCGAAGATATCGGTGACCATCACGCAGGGTGAAAAGCGCTTCTTCGCACAATGCGACGTTACCGTCAAGGCGGTCACACCCGAAGGCTCGCTTTCCGAGCCGATACCCCTTACCCTGAACGAAAACCGCGAATTCATGATCGCGAACTCGATGTCCTCGGAGAGCTACTATTCCTTTAGGGTCACCGAGGCGGGCTTGTATGCGCTTGACCTTCCGACCCCGGAATCGTATACGGGTTACCTGTATAGCGACGCGGCTTTTAGCGTTCCCGTAATCGGAGACCACGGATCCGCCTTTAGCGCAACCTCATCTTTGGGTTTTACTATGAGCTTGCCGGCGGCGGGAACGTATTATCTTCGGATAAAGGGAGAAGCCGCCAACGATCAAATCTGGGAGAACGGTATGATTTGCGATCAGGCCTATATGATCGCTCATTCCGTATCGAGCTGCACGAAGACCAACCTCGGCGCGTTAACGCTCGGGACCAAATTTACGGGGCAGCGCGGGTACAGGTCGTTTGATAAAACGAGCTATTTCACGTTCACCACGAATGATTACTCCAGGGACTATGCCATCACCAACGCGACCGAGGGCACGACCCCGAGTATCTATATCTACTCCGACTCCGCGTTTTCGGTCGGTCGTGACGTGAAATCGGGTTCCCGCGTCGTTCTCGAAAGCGGTACCGAGTATTATGTAAAGCTTCAATTTTCCGACCATAACTTGAGCCCGTCAGCCGTCTCTGTCCTCGTCGATTCCATACTCGCCCCGACGATGATCGATCTCGCGGTCGGAGATTCATGGACCGCCGGTGCATTCGCTGTGGGCGACAAGGAAGCCTGGTATCGCGTCCCCGTTTCACATGGCACGAGCTATTCCATGTATCTGGACAATTACTATGAAGGTAGCGGCACGATGACGAGTCGTTGTAATATATCTGCCTATCACATAGACCGGATGACGCCGTATTTCACCGGCGATATCAGCGCATACACGACTCCCAGAAGCGTCACGATCGCAACCGGCAACCCGTTTCTTTATATCCTGGTATCGCCGGTAAGGACATCGAGCGCGTCGACGTACGCGATCAAGGTCATCAAGCCGTAGGGTTCTTTCAGGTCCCGCCGGCCTGATTTTTTCGCTATGCTGATTTCCTGATACCCTTTTGGGCGTTGTCTCGGGCGACGCCTGAAACGCGCAAGAACGGTTCATTCACGACACGCGAAAAAGGACTATACTTACCGCATGAAAGTAACCTTACCCGCGATCCTTTCGATCGCAGTCCTTTTACTCACCGTCTCGTGCGGCGGCTCAAATCCCCGCGTGCTCGAGGTAACGAAGCGGACCGATACCCTCGTGAAATTCAGGTTTGAATCGAAGGCAATCGTCCAAGGCAAGCTTGAAACGCGCCCCGAGGCCACGCTTTTCGTTTCGCTTCCCGACTCGTATCGCTCTTCGCGAGATCGCCGTTACCCGGTTGTGTACGCCCTGCATGGTTTTGGCGACGGGGGTATGTCGATGATCCTGTCCCTGCGCGGAAAGGCAGCCTCTGGCGGCGACGTTCCCGAGGTCATCATCGTTGGGGTAGAGGGAGGGAACAGCCTCGGCGGCTCCTTCTTCGCGAACTCGCCCGCGACCGGGAATTGGGAAGATCTCGTGACGAGCGAGGCCATTTCCCTCGTTGACCGTAAATACCGGACGATCGCGAGCCGGGAGGGACGTGCTCTCGCCGGGTATTCAATGGGCGGTTTCGGCTCCTGGCGCATCGCTCTTTCCCGTCCCGACCTCTTTTGCGGCGCGTGGGCCGCGTGTCCCGGCGCATGGGACGAAAACGGCCTCGCCGATACCCTTTCCGGCTGGAACACGACGTACCGGAACGCATATGGCGCGGCCTATGCTCCCGATCTTTCGCTTCCGCCACCCTATGCCCGAATCCCGAAACTGGACGGGTCGCCAAACGACACTGCGATCGCGGCCGAATGGCAAAAGGGTTTTGGAAGCGTCGATGAGCGACTCGCGGCCTACGCGAAACAGGACTATACGCTGAAGCTCGTTTCCTTCGCGTACGGGAATCGTGACGGGTATGGCTGGATAATCCGGGGAACGCGCTTTGTCGCCGACCGGATGGGACAAGCGGGCCTCCCCGTGGAGATTCGCGAATTTCGTGCGGGGCATTTGGTCACCGATGAAATGCTTGCGGAAAGCTACGTTCCGTTCCTCCGGGCGCTTTTTCGCTAACGAATGCGAGGGCAGGGCTTCAGGCGATCAGATCCTTCTCGCGACGTATGAGGCGAAGAGCGCCTTGATCTCGTGGGCGTTCTTGCTGATGGGAATTTCCTCCCCGGAGTCGAGCGTGATGACGGTAGTGACGATAGCCTGTATGTAGTCAAGGTTAACCAGGAAGCTCTTATGGCAACGCACGAATCGCTCGTCGTCGCACAGGAGCTCAAAGTTGTCGAGTTTGTCATAGTAGCAGATGTCGCCAGATTCACGCGTATGCACGGTAACGACGCGCGCGCTGCTTTCCGCGAAACGGATATCGCCGACCTCGACGCAATACTGTTTTTGCCGTGACCCGATCTGGATAAGCCTGTCGCGGGGCTTTACGCGTGTCTGCATTGCGCGGTCAAGCGCGTCTTCAAGCGACTGGCTGTTTATCGGCTTAAGGAGATAGTGGAGGGCGTGCACGGCGAAGCCATCTATCGCGCGGTCTTGGGAATTTGTCGCGAAAACGATGGCACAAACGGTATCGATCTTCCGGATTTCCTGCGCGACGGCGATACCGTCTTTTTCTCCCATATAGATATCGAGGAAGAGAATGTCAAAGGCCTCGCCGCCCTCGATCGCGGCAAGGAGCTTTTCGCCGTTGTCAAAACACCGGATTTCGACAGGCGTATGGTGGGCCTGACCCCATTTTTCGATCAGCGTCACTATCGTTTTAAGCTCGCGCGCTTCATCGTCGCATGCGCCAATCTTTATCAAGGAATGTACCTCGCATTGCCTAAAATGCCGTAAGAAAGTAATATCATGCATACGGCGGTTTTTCAAGTTTTTCGCCCGGGAGGCTTCTCGTCCGTATGCTTTTCACCCCCATCATTCCGCTTATAACCTATGCGCTTCAGACCTTCATCGAGTACGGTACGCTCACAAAACGCCGATCGGCGTTTGAGCACGTTCTTGTCAGATTGTTGGCTCTTTTCGCGGCCTTGGGCTGCTTTTTTTTAATGCGGCATCTCGGCGTTCGATCGGTCTTCCTGTACTACTTATGCACCATTCCGCTATTTATCCCCTGCGTGCTCCTCTTCACCGAAACCTTCGCGCAAAAGGCGTTTTTTTGCTTTACATCCTGGGGCGCGACGACGTTCCTCTCGTCGGTATGCAATTATCTTGCGGTCTGGTTTGCTGGCGGCCGCACGGTATTTCCGCTCCGCCATATTTTGTATTTTTCTTGCTCCGTTCTTACCCTAGTCATCTTTTTCCGTTTTGTCCGCGCGGGTTACCGAACATTGCTTGTACATCTTGCGAAAGGCAAGCCCATATATGCCGCCTTCCCGATTATGGCATTCGTCCTTCTGAGCTTGCTTTTTACCCCGTTCGACACGTCCCTTACGGTCGCCAAGTTCTTCGTGATGATTTTGTTCGAGATCTTTACCATCTTTTCATATTACGTCATGGCGTCCCATTTCAACGCGATCTATAACAGGTCCCAGTATGAAGCTCGCCTCGAGAACGCCGAGCGGCTTTTGACCCTCCAGAAGAAGTATTATACAGAGGTGGAGAAGGGAATTCGGGCGCAGGGAAAGCTCATGCATGATACCCGGCATCACTACGTTGTTTTGTCCACCCTTGCGAATTCAGGCGATTACGCCACCCTCGGCGAGTATCTTGATCGTCTGCTCGGTGAAGGCCATGCGGCTTCCGCGAAACGGTATTGCGCGAATCCGGTGGTTAACGCCGTTATCGCAGGGTACATTGAGATCGCGGAGGCGAAGGGAATTTCAGTCTCTACCGACATTGATTTACCGGTTGAGATGCGCATCGACGAGTATGAGTTATGCGCGCTTTTGGGGAACGCGATCGAGAATGCCATCGAGGCGTGCCAGCGCATTCCCCTCGGAATGGAGCCCTATTCGGGCCGAAGTATCGTAATCAAGGCGCAATCCGAAAAAAATCGCCTCATCATCCGGATCGAGAACAGCTTTCAGCCACTTCCCGGTGAAGTTGCAGGGCTTTTCCCCTCGAGTAAGGGTGCGCGGAATGGAATCGGGCTTGAAAGCATACAGGCGATAGTGGACAGGCATCAGGGTGCGTTAAACTGTGAACGAAGGGGAACTACTTTTGTGCTTTCGGCCGTTCTCGGCCTTGAGTCCTAATAATATCCATAATGTCAAAAATAGCCGTTTTTATGTCAAAACTCGCCCACAAAAAACGAAGAAAACCGACTATCATCCACCTGAAGTAAAAAAGTGAAGAACGATGCGATTCCGTTATACCTGATTTGTTCAGGTCGAGAGTTGCGTCGTTTTTTTTTCCTTTGGGCGGTCATTAAACCGGAATATTCGTCAATATGCCCGGAGAACGGCAAGATTGACTTATGGTTACGAAGGTTCATATACTACTCGGATGGGGAGCACGCTCAATCGGCGCGATCACACGATCGCCTTGCGACACATATCGGCCTTTCTCCTCCTGATCGCGCTTCCGACGCTGATCGTTATTCTTTTTTCGGGATACCTCTTTCGTAAGGAAATCGTTCGTATCACGACCGAGCAGCGATACAGCACGCTCGAGCAAACCGCCGGGGTCCTCGATTCCGGCATCCAGGATTTTTCGCTCATGGCTTCCGCCTTGATCCATGACCGCACGCTCATGGAAACTACCTTCGAGTACGCGTCCGCGCCGTGTCCCAACAGCCGTTACCTCATCTCGACCTCTCTCGACGATATCTTTAACCGGTATTTTATCCTGACGAAGCAGCTGGGTTCCTTCTACGTCTTTTTCCGCGATGGCAGCGGACCATACGTTTGTCGCAATTACTCGGGCTCGAAGTTCTCGAAATCGGAAATGGACTCGATCATCGACGTGGGAAACAAGAATCCGGGCTTCGTGCAAATCCTCGATTCGGTAAATCCGGGAGAGGAGGCAACGATGGACAGGCCGGTCCTGTCCCTGGTGATACACCCCGTCGATGAGCGCGAATACCGGACGGGTATCGGAGCGCTCATTCTGTCATTTGACCTCTCGGTTCTCAACGACTTTATCGAGCAAAAAAACGACGCGGCGCACAATAGCGGAAAATACTTTTCCGTGTCGTTCGTCGTTGGGCGCGGCGGCACTATCCTTTCCTCGTCGGATAAATCCCTTGTGGGCCTTTCTTTTGACGAGGTGCGTTCGAGGCTCGGGAAGAAATACCTTATCATCGAAAAGTCGGTCGACACGTCGCGCTGGATCATCGTCGAGGCGATCAACCTCCGCTCCCTCACGCAGAACGTCGACCGGTTCCTGGTTTACGGTTACGTCGCGCTCGCGCTCATCGCGTGTTTGTTCATCTGGTACAACACCCTCTTCTTCGCCCAGATGGTCCATCCGCTGAAGGCTCTGGCGCGCGAGATGGAAACGGTCGCGAAGGGAAATTTCTCCGCGCGCGTCGAGCGATGCGAATTCCTCGAGCTCAACAAGCTCGGTGACGCGTTTAACTTGATGGTCGCCGAGATCGATCTTTTGACCTCCGAGATCAAGGCGGAGCAGAAGGAGCGGATTAAGGCCGAGATCGAGGCGCTGCGCTATCAGCTCAATCCCCATTTTTTGTGCAACACGCTCAACTCCATCAGGATGATAGCGACGATCACGAAGAACGACGCGATACAGAGGATGACCCAAGCGCTCATGACCATTACCGAGGATAATCTCGGGCGCGACGACATGGTCTATCCCCTCAGCCGCGAGCTCAAGAACATCGACAGCTACGTGTATATCATGAAGGTTCGCTATGGCGACAGCTTCGATTTCTTCAAGGACATCGACTCGTCTCTTTACGGCATCGGAGTCCCATCGATGATACTCCAGCCGATCGTCGAGAACGCGATCATCCACGGGCTCCATGGGCTTTCAAGGGCCGGCTCGATCACCGTCGCAGCGGCGCGCACGGAAGATACCCTCAGGCTCGAGGTTCGCGATAATGGGTTCGGCATGAAAAGCGAGCAGGTAGAGCGGCTCTTTGAGGAAGGCTTGTCCGCCGATCGCGGGTTTAACCGGATCGGATTATACAATATCAGGCGCAGAATCCTTCTTTTATACGGAGGGAAATACGACATACAGGTATGGAGTTATCCTGACGAGGGAACAGCGGTCTCGATTACGCTGCCGATCCTGGAGCCTTCCGACGCGCGCGAGCGGTATCAGGCATCGCGCGAAGTCGGGGCAGAGGAGTGCGGCTCATGACCGAGATCCTCGTCGTCGACGATGAACCGCTCGTTCTCCTCTCCATCCGTTCGCTCTGCGATTGGGCCCTGCACGGTATCCATATCGCATGCGAATGCGGCGACGGAAGAGCCGCGTTCGAGTACCTGCAAGCGCATCCGGAGATCGATATCGTGCTTACCGACGTCGATATGCCGATCATGGACGGTCTTTCGCTTGCGGAAAGCATGCGCGCCTGCGGTCATCGCGCGGACGTTATTTTCCTCAGCTCGTATAGCAATTTCGAATATGCCCGGCGCGCCTTCAAATCCGGGGCATCGGATTATATCCTGAAGTCGGAACTTGATGAGGCCCGGATCGTCAGCCTGCTTGCGAAGGTCCTTGGTGCGCGTTCCTCCGGGTCCGTCCCTGTTTCGATAGGCAGCGGCGACGTTCCCGTGGATGTTGCGTCAGGCAACGGATCGGCGGCGCAGGCGCAGGAGGATTTTATCCGGGGCTTGCTCAACGGAACGGTCAAAGACGCCGAGTCTGCCTTCGGGGTCGGAGGCCTCTCGGTTTCGTGCCCATTCCATTTCATGATAATCCGTCCGGGCGATATGCCCCTTGTTCGTCAGCGGTATGAAAACAACCTCCTCGATTTCCAGAAAACGGTTTCAGATCTTCTTTCTCATTTTACGCGGCCTCGCGGGGGCGACTCGGGCGCGATATCATTCGATCAATACTACGTCCTGATGGATGACGCCGAGAGTATGGATAAGGCGTTCGATCTTTTTTACGAGGCGGCCTGGTCCTACATGGACATCGGATTCGAGCGGAAGGTTGGAAAGCCTGTCGAGCGCGCAGGCGACCTTCGAGAAAGTTTCGCGTCGTGCCTCGCGGGATTTCTCGCACCGAGCCGGATCGTGGTCAGGACTCGCCGCTATATCCGCGAGCACTATGGGAACGCCGACCTCAGCCTCGCGGATATCGCCGACTACAGCGAGGTCAGCAAAAACCATCTCAGCTGGGAGTTCGCGCGCGAAACCGGCGAAAATATATCGGACGTCATCGCGCGTACGCGCATTCAGGAGGCGAAGAAGCTCCTGGTCGAAACGAATCTCAAAACCTACGAGATCGCCGAGAAAACGGGATACGCGAACGCCGAGACGTTTTGCCGGGCGTTCAGAAAAATTACCGGCACGAGCCCCCGTCGCTATTCCTGAGCGCACGATTGCGGTTTGCGGTACGCGCGTCAATAAACCGTAAGATCCGTCATTTACACCTCGTTTTTAGGGGGCCTATACTGCTCACGGACAGTAAGGAGGTCCCGAAATCATGACAAGAAGAATCGCATTGATACTGGTTTGCGCGCTTCTCGCGGTCTCAACCGTATTTGCGGTTGGAGGATCGGGGAAGAAAAAATCCAACGCAAAAGTCATTCTCAAGATGGGCGACAATCTACCCGACCGAAAAAACGGCTATGGCGCGGTCATCGAGAAAATCAACGCCGAGTTCAAGGCTCTCCATCCCGAGGTCGAGATCGTCACCGAAAGCTATCAGGATCAGCCCTGGCAGGAGAAGGTCAAGATATACGCGACCGCCAACCAGCTCCCCGACGTTCTCAAATACTGGTCTTTCAGCGGCATGTTAAAACCCCTTATCGACGCGGGTCTCGTCGAGAAGATGAACATCGCAGATTTCAAGTCCTATGGATATATGGCGGGATCCCTTGAGGGAAACGTCTACGATGGTAAGCTCTACGGCATCCCGATATCGGGTGATATGTGGGTTATCTACGTCAACAAGGGCCTGTTTGAAAAGGCCGGCGTCCCCGTTCCGACGAGCTGGGAAGACATCATCGCAGCTGCCCCGAAATTCAAGGCGATCGGCATCACGCCGATGGTCACCAACGGAAAGGAAGGATGGCCGCTTTGCGAGCTTTTCGACAACCTCGCCCAGCGAATCAACGGCGACTTCAAGCGCGTCGATTCTGCGATTACCCGCAAGGCAAAGTACACCGATCCTGATTTCGTCCAGGCCGCGGCATACATCCAAAAGCTCGTGAAGGCTGGCGTTTTCCAGGAGAATCTTTCCACCTCTGACTATGGCGACGCCCGCAACATGTTCGGCCAGGAACGCGCCGCAATGTACATGATGGGTTCCTGGGAAATGTCCCTCGCGTCGGACAAGAACTTCTCCGAGAAGTTCCGGAAGAACCTCGACGTCATCAAGTTCCCCGTCGTTAAGGGCGGAAAGGGAACGGCGAACGACTGTCTCGCGTGGTTCGGCGGAAACTATATCATCAGCTCGACTTCGAAGCACAAGAAGCTTGCGTATGAATACGTGAAGTACCTCGGCAAGCGCTTCGGCGATCTCGCTTGGGAAACCCAGGCGTGCTTCCCCGCCCAAAAGGTAACACCCCGCGCCAACGACACGCTCGTGAGCAAGAAGCTCCTGCAGATTGCGGCCGACGCGAAGAGCACCAGCGGCACTCCCGGTCTTGACCGGTCGGACAGCGTCTTCAAAGAAGACCATCAGGAGCTCATCCGCCAGCTTTGCGCGCTCATGATAACACCCGAGGCATTCGCTAAAAAACTCGACGCGTCAGCAGCGCGCGCCGCGACGGAACAATAATCAATCTTTTCCTCGCAAGGATCGTCGCCCGAGAGGGCGGCGCTCCATGCTTGCGCATAAGGAGTCCCTGCATGAATTCGCTTTTTGGCAACAGAAAAGTCATTGCGATGCTGGTTCTTCCCGGACTTTGCATCATGCTCTTCGCGATCGCCATTCCGCTCGTCATAAGCGTTGTCTTCAGTTTCGTAAAGTGGGCAGGCTTCGGCAAGATGAGATTCATCGGCATCGCGAATTACGCGCGTCTTGTGCAGGATCCCGTTTTTTGGCGATCGCTGCTTGACGTCCTCGCGCTCATCCTTGTTACCGTTTTTTTTCAGAATGTTTTCGCCTTCCTGATCGCGTCAATGCTTACGAAAATTTCCGAGGGCGCTTCCCGTGTCCTCAGGACGATATATTTTATACCGGCGACGCTCAGTCTCGTCGTCGTCACGCGGCTTTGGGTTAATATCTTTCACCCCGAGTATGGCCTCCTGAACAAGACGCTTCGGTTCGTCGGGGCGGATGAGGCCGCGAAGGCCTGGCTCGGAAACCCGGACACCGCGCTCTGGGCGGTCATCTGGATCATGATCTGGCAAGGCTTTGGCTGGGCGCTTCTCTTTTTCTACGGCGGTCTTATGACCGTACCGAAAGAACTTGAAGAAGCCGCGATCGTCGACGGCGCGAGCAAACGCCAGCTCTACCTAAACGTGGTGCTCCCGTACATGATGCCCGTGATTCAGTCGATCGTGATCATTGACGTTATCTCGTCGCTGAAGCAGATGGAAATGGTGTACCTCTCGACGGAAGGCGGCCCGGGTAACTCGACCCAATTCATCGCGCTCTATCTCTATCAGAGGGCCTTCAAGTATTCCGAGTACGGATACGGGAATTCGATCTCGGTATTGTTCGTAATAATCGCGGTAGGCCTGACGCTCGCCATTCAGCGTATGTTCCGCAAGTCGGTTGATCAAATATGATCGGGAGAACGGGAATGATACCTATGTTCAACGCAAATGATTACGCCCAAAGAAAGGTTGTCTCAAAGACTCTGATTGCCATCCTGCTCATAGTCATTACGCTTGCGCAGATTTTTCCGCTCGTGTGGCTCTTCAGCTATTCAATCAAGAAATCGGGTGACCTTTTCGGTCCGGAGATTCTTTCCTTCCCGAAGGATCCGCAGTGGGATAACTATTACAAGGCGTTCTTCGACGGAAAGATTCCGCTCTATCTTTCGAACACGCTTAAGATCGTGATCCCGTCGGTTATCTTCGGCACGATCTTCCCGTTCCTGCTCGCCTATGCCTGCACGCGCATGGACTGGAAGCCAAAAAAAATCGTGTGGCTCGTCGTCATCGTCGGCATGACGATCCCGATACACACGACACTCCTTCCGAATTTCATCTGGTACCGGACGTTCCATCTGCTCGACACGCACCTGGGTCTTATCATCTCGAACATCGCGTTCTCGATGTCGTTCAACACGATCGTGTTCGCGGGCCTTCTCGCGGGTATCCCTCGGTCGATGGAGGAAGCGGCTTTCATCGAAGGGGCTGGGTATCACGTTATCCTGTCCCGGATCATCGCGCCCATGACGATTACCGGGTTCGTCACCGTCGGTGTCCAGACGTTCTTGAGCCACTGGAACGAGTTTCTCATGGCGAACACCTTCCTGTCGTCGGAGGAAAAGCGAACGCTCCCGTTCTCGATTATTCTCTTCTCGGGGCAGTACGTGTCCGACTATGCCGTGCAGTTCGCGTGCATGGCGCTCGTCGCGCTACCACCGCTCGTACTGTATTTCATTCTGAATAAATGGATTCTCGCCGGCGTAACCGCGGGCGCTGTGAAGGGGTAACGGTATGTACGAAGAGAACCTTGAATTTCCCGAAGGCTTTTGCTGGGGCGTCTCGACCGCCGCGTATCAGATAGAGGGCGCCGCCGCGAAGGACGGTAAGGGTAAAAGTATCTGGGACGTATTCGCAAACGTTCCGGGCCATATCGCTGACGCGCGCACCGGGGATGTCGCGTGCGACCACTATCACCGGTACCGAGAGGACGTGAGCCTCATGAAGGCGCTTAATGTGAAAAACTACCGCATGTCGATAGCCTGGTCGCGTGTCTTTCCCGAGGGCGGCGGAAAGCTCAACGGTCTTGGCCTCGATTTTTACGATCGGCTCATCGACAACCTTCTCGAGAACGGTGTCGTCCCCTGGGTGACGCTTTTTCACTGGGACCTTCCGGACGCGCTGCAGAAGAAAGGCGGGTGGGCGAACCGGGAGACGATCGACCGGTTCCTCGAGTACGCCGACACCGTTTCTCGGTATTTCGGCGACCGGGTGAAGGACTGGATGACGTTCAACGAACCCTGGGTGTATTCGTTTTGTGGACATCTTTACGGGGTTCACGCGCCGGGCATTAAGGACCTTCCGACGGCGCTCGCTGTTGCGCATAATATTCTCGTCGCGCACGGAAAGAGCGTTCCCGTCATCCGGAAGAACGTGAGCGAGGCGAAGGTCGGTATCGTGAACAACCTCGCGTGGATCGAGGCCGCAACTGATGCGGATGTGGACATCGCGGCCGCGCGCCGCTGGGATCTCGCGTTCAACAAGTGGTTTATGGACCCGATCGTTGGCCGGCCGTATCCTTCTGAAATCGTAGCGCTCTATGGCGACAAGATGCCGAAGATCGAAAGCGGCGACATGGAAGCCATGGCGGTCAAGACAGACTTTATCGGCATCAATTATTACACCCGGCGGCTTGTCGCGCACGATCCATCCAACGCGCACATTAAGGCGAAACAGGTATACAGGCCGTGTCTCGCGCGGGCGGACTTCGAGGAATGGGAGGTCAATCCCGAATCGCTGTACCTCCTCCTTCGCGATTTAAAAAAGAACTACGGGAATATCCCGGTGTATGTAATTTATAATGAATAATGATAATCCCTGATATATTAAGCAAATCTATATATAGCAATGCTTTGAAGCATTTATCAGAGCCATAATCATGATAACAGAAAACCATGAAAAGCGGTATAAAATACCCGTTTTATAGGCCTTTTTCGCTGTCTTTGTTTCCTTTCGTGTTACCTTGACGATTCTCGGAAAAAAGGTATACTTAATATTGATCGAAGGTGTGGTTCCTTCGACAGGAAGAGAGGCTCCCGCACCCACTGCTTTTGGGTGTGCGAGCCCTTTCTTTTTTATTGTAGGAAGTTCCCTTTATTAATCGTTTTCCGGTCGAATGCCCACGTTTTCCCTTGCCACTTCAAAATGATCTTTTGCGCCATGTTACGGAACATCCCGGTGTAAATCCCTTTTTCAAGTTCAACTTTTGTCATTTCCGGTAAGGCAAAAACGACGATCGTTCGAGCGTGTTGTTTTCGTCCGGCTTCATTGATTTCGTTTTTTATGCTAGTCCATTCAGGAGACGCCTGACGTTTCATTTCGCCAATATCATTATTGATGAGCATATCAGGGCTTATTGAACGGTTTCGAGGAAGCATGTAAATCTGGTTTCCGTCTTTCGCAAGCTCGGTTGCGTCGGCGATTTCTTGTCGCGAGAACTCGGAATTCTTTGCGGCTTCGAGATAGCCACCGTTTTTGAACTCAGTAATCCGGGTATACCCTTTAAGCATTTCAGCCTGATAATTCATCATGCCGAGATCATGAGCCTGCTGCAAAATATCTCCAATGATTCCGTACTTTTCAGCTCTTTGAATCATCCCTTCCGTAAGCTTCCACCAGCTCTCTTTTTCAAGCGGATTACCGCCAAACCCTTTCATCGGTTTGAAGGTTTTTCGGAGGTCGGTCATGCTTGGATTTTCAACTTGAATGGTTCGGCCTATCTCGGATCTTCGCACTGCGCGAATGCTGGTTCGGCAACTATAATGATATGGAGGGAACCCGTAGATTCTCCAGAAGGGATGCTCTTTGGGCATGGCAATTCCATGTCCAGAGGACGTAAGGAGAGATCGGCAAATATGCGTGGTACGATCGTCATCGATGATAAATAGCTGGTATGCGGGAGGGGATGTTTTCTCGTATTGCATGAGCTTTCCGGAAACATAACAGCCCTGAACATTTGTCCGGTAAACGGTTTCCCAATAGCCCGGTTTCCATTCGTACGCGCCATCGGCGTCCACTATTGCTTTGATATCGGTCCATGATTTCGAGAAACCCTCACCGGTTTCGACCGCGGAAAGAAGACGCCCGCGAACGGCCTCGATGTAGTCAACTTCACTGAGGCGCGCCACCGTAAACGCCCTAAATCGGAGCTTCGGTTCAATGGCACTCCATTCCTTCTTCGACAATGGAACTTTGCCTTTGAGCATTGAAACCGCTTCTTCAAACGGAAGAACCTCATCGAGGGATGACGACATATTCGGAATTGACACATCCGCCGCCATGATGGTTTTACTCGCATGATCCATGCCCATGAGCAACGCAGAGGCGAGTAGTCGTTCAGTGCTTGCGATGAGGTCGGTATTTATCTCTGGATAAGGAATTTCCGAGAGAGCGTCCTTCCCCGGTGGTGACCCATCGGAAGACAGGTCGTTGATCCAGGTGGATACCGTTTTCCCGAGTTGTTTATCTATTCGTCTCTTTCCGGCATCAGCAAGGGAATCGAGTTCCCTTGATTTTGATCTCTCATCTTCTATAGGATCCGGATTTCCTTTCGTCGATTCAGGATTTTTTTTTTACCTGAATCTGAAAGGTTCTTTTCTTTCTCAGTCGAGGAGCCGCCCGGAGTTACCTTCATAAATACATCTTCATCATCACGTGGTTTTGGCAATCCGTAGACCGTGTAAAGCGCGTCCTTACTTACACCGACTCCGCTGTCGATCGCTTTGATTACCTGTTCGAACGATGCCCGCCGATTTACGTCAAACTCTATCAGCGGAGCCACTACGGAATCTCCGTAGTTTAGCTCGATCATCCAATTGATAACCTTCTGCATAACGGTCTGGATTTCAAGCGCGATTCCCTTCGCGTCTTCATAGAAGAGATCCGCCTGAACTTCGCCGAGAGCGAGACTTCCTCCTTCGGTTTTCGACGTAGCGATTGACTGCCCGGTAAGTCCGTAGGATATCTGCGTGTCGCAGGCGTCAACCAGCGACGAAAATCCGATAAGGTCGCCGCTCATGCCGACCTCTTTAATGTCGCTCACGTTGCCGACGGCTGCAGCCGATCCGGAAGAAACCGAAAGGAGTTGAGAGGCGATGAGATTAGCGCGTTCCTGCGTTGTGGCAGAATCTCCATCAAACTGGAAGAGCGCTATAATAGTCTTTACCGAAAATTTCTCGGTTGCCTGAAGCCAGAATTCATACCCTGCGCGCTTGAACATATAGGCCCAATAGACACAACGCAGGACGCTTGTCCCGTACGGATTCTCGTCGTCGGGATCGTGGTGGTAAAAAAGCCATTTATAGTTCTGATCAAGCTTTGTTTTACTTCCAAGTGAGTTCCAATAGCAGTTCCAGCTCTGATCAAAATAAAAACGATCGGGCTTTCTTGTGATGATGTTGTCTGGTACCCACAGACCGTTCTCCGTTTTCCATACAACCTCGGAAACGGAAAAACCATAGTCAAGAGCAGAAAGCATTCGTTTCATTTTCGCGTATAGTTTCTGCGTCAGGAGGCGGTTTCCTTTGACAAAAGCAAACACATCGTCCGGGCATGCATCCGGCTGAGAAATCATAACCGGAAAGTTGAGCGCGGTTGTTTTAAGTTTATTGAGAAGAGACTTGATTCTCGGGTCGGTCCTCATCATTCGGAACGTCTCGTAAGATGTCGACGTACCTGATACGATATCATCAGGATTTGGCATATACTGAAGGAACGATCCAAGTACATTATCGGTAATGATCTGTGTCGTAAGCGTCTGTTTCTGCTCATTAGTAATGTTCTTTTTCATGGTCTACCACCTTCTGACGCGATTAATAATCGTTTGTGCAGTTGTTCTAACGGCATTTCCGACCGGAACAACGATAGGCATCGAACCACCGGAAGGAATAACCCTGACAGCTAATTCAAGCGCATCGCACCGGTCATCGAATGCGCCCTTCGGAAACTGCGTCAACTCGTCGCGAAGTTCCCGCGATCCTTCCTTCCGGATCCTGATAATTCCGTTCTCGATCAATGGCGACATCGAGCGGACGCGCGATTCTTTGGACATGCCGCGCGTCTGTAATTTCTTTATAGGGAGATAAATGTTCTGTTCAGCGGCAAGCTTCATGATGTAGTTCCCGTATATGCCCGAGAACGCAACTTCTTCCCACCCGATCAGTTCGAAATGGAATCGCTTGTGCATCAAAATGAGCTGATTGCATGTGTCGGTTTCCGAGCATACCTTGCCCCAGCAATCAAGATCCCAGATCATCCCGTTTTTCTCAACGCCGATCGCTTCCATCGCCGTACGATCGTGTTTTCCCGTCGCGGGATCTACGCCGCAAAACGTGCGCATCCTTTCAATGGCGGTGCGCTCGTTCAGCACGTACCAATAGCGCTCGATCCACTCAGGCTTAATGATCCGCTCTTCGTCGCTGAGCGGTTCGTTACAATATTCAGTGCTGAATACGTCAAATCCGAGTTGTTGCCGTTTCTCCTCGAGCGCCTCGGCACTCCAGTATTCCGGCCAGAGTGGCAATCCATTAGGACGTATACAGGACAATCGAACAGCTATCCAGCGCTTGAGCGTTCCTTCCTCGACCTCACGCATGAGTCGCGATATCGGATCATCATTATGAAAGATGGTATTTACCCAGATTACGAAAGCCGTTTTACCAAGGTTAAAAACAACCTTTTTCAGCCATCTATAAATCTTGTCGCGCTGTGACGGCGACTCGACAGCATCGTCTTTCAGTACATCATCAAGTATGATGAGATCCGGTCGGTACTGTTTGTAGCGGGTACCGCGCATGGATGCCCCGGAACCCTTCGCTTGTATGCATGTTCCGTTCCCCAGTTCGATTCGGTCGTCCCGCCATATCTGACCTTTCAAATCCCCGTAGTCGTCGAGAATCGTCTCGTTTTCTTCGATCTCGCGCTTAATGTTGATTAGGTTCTCTTTCGCGGAGTCGGCGGACGCTCCTATCAGGAGAATGTACCGCCGCTTCCCCGCGAGGGCACACCAAAGGGTGTAGGCGAACGACCAACGGACGGTTTTTCCATGTTCACGAGGTTCAATGAACATCGCGCCAGCGAGATTCGCGGTCGGACGGAGCAACTTGCGATATTGTTCGGCGACGAAAGCTTCAAGCTTCCCTGCCGTCTCGGGAGATAGTGATTGCGTGTCGGCAACGTCGTAGAGAACCTCCTGATACTCGGCAGGGTCGGTAAAGAAGTAGTCGGGCAAATACGTCCGGCAAAAGAAACCGAAATCTTTTTTCGCGCGCGAGAGCCTCTTTCGTTGTTCAATTGAGGATTCTGATTTTCCGACGAGTTCTTCGATCAGATCGGACATCATTTTACCTCAACTGAGTCGACGATAGCGCAAAGCCGCCCCAACAGATCGGGATCGGACTGAATCGATTTTTGAAGTTCGTCCTTGATTCGTTTCTTTGCCTTATCGAGGGCATCAACGGCCTTTGTTCGATAATTCGAAAGTTTCATTTGAGTCTCGGCCAGCTTGCTCGCGGCGTGAATCATGTCGACAGGATCTTCGAAATTGATGCTGTCGATAGTTCGGAGATCGGTCGACATGAGGCTCGCAAGCTTCATTAACATGGCTTCGGATGCCTCGGTCGCGGGATAGTCCTTAAGAATCTCGGCCATCGCGCGAGCCGCTTCGATACTGCGTTGAGCATCAACGATCTGTTCCTCGTGCGTTTTTATGGCGCGGCGAATACCTTCTCGGCTGACGGTTATTTTATAACCATTATCCTGCAACCACTGATTCACCTCGTCGGTGACGTAGACGATAGTCTTTCTTCCGCCGTCCCACTTTTCCGCGACCAGTTCCTGCAACCCGAGTTCCTCTACTTTTCCCTTGCGTCCCATATCACGCTCCGCGCGAAAGAGTAATCCCCGGATCATCCGGGATATTACCGTCAATAAGGTCGATGCCGGATGGAGATATCTTGTAGCCTACGATCATTTCGCCCGGTTTCAACGGGTGCGGTGTTTGGCGTTTGAGAATATACGTCTTATCGGTGAGATACTCCAAAGACGCGCGAATATCGTCGGGCTTGTAATACTCGTGCTCAATCGAGATGATGGCCATCTCTTCCATCCCGTCCGGATAGAGTTCTTTAAGGAGCGCGAGCAGCTTACCGCGTAGAATGTTATGTTTCATTTTTTCCTTTCTCCCTCCAAAGGGCTATTATTTTGTCCATGGTTGAGGCCATCTGTACCGTTATCTGATCGGAGAGTCTGTTGATTTCAGTGCGCCATCCCGACGTTGCTTGATAAAACTCTTCTTTCCTAACCGCGTCTTGTTCAAGGATCCCGAGGCGCCTTGCTTGCTCGTCAAATCGACGGTCTGTTTCAGTACGATTCTTATCGAGCTGTTCCGCCATTGCTTTGATTGCCGTCGCTGTCTGTTCGGAGAGTTCCTTCTTAAGCGCTGCGTCCCGGGAGAAACCATCTTTTTCATTCTTCTGAAGCTGATTTATCAACCACAAAATGATCGGTATCAATAAAACGGAGACGGCCGTTGGAGTCCATGCTTTCAAACCAGTAAGGAAAATTGACATGGCATCCATCGTTCACCTCTCGCTCTCGCGCTCATGCATTATAAATCCAGCCAGGAACCCGCCGAGAAATGCCGCAGGAATACTCCATCCTGGAAGTTCAAACCGTGCTTGCTCAGCAACCAATTGCTTATTCACCTCGGCGGACTGAACGCGGTAAAACTCGCCTTCGGGCTTAGCCTCAAGTAATCCGGTTTTGTACCCGTCTGCATAGGCTTGATCGATCGATACATCGGTTTCTGCGACTACAGAATCGATCAGCCGTATTACTTCATCACTTGTGAATGTCCTGCCGGATTCGATTCCGTAATCGTTCCCGGAAGTCTCGTTTGACGGTATCGGTTCGTTCGCGGTGAGTGTCAGCGTCAGAACTGTCACGAACAAGAGACCGGCTATCAGTTTTTTCAATTTTCTCCTCCATTGTTTTTTGAGCCTCGCGAGCCGCAGAGTCATTGCTTGCGGACACGTTTTTTCTGTCGTTCCCAAGGAGAATGGCGATCGCCCCCGCGAAGAATGAGGCAAAAAGAGCGCCGATCAGGATCAATATCTGTCTAGCCTTTATCATTTACGGGCACCTCCGGAGGAGTTGATTGGGGTAAATCTTCGTTTGGTAAGATTTCTGTTCTTTGACGAATCCCCGCGAAGGCTTCCATCCAAAGAGAGACATCAACCGGGGAAAAAACAAGTGCCATAAAAATAGCAACCTTGATGACATCGTTCATAGGGATCTTGAAATTAGTAAAAATACTCACGCAAAAGCAGAGCAGAACGAAAATCATCGCGAGTAGCTTGGATAAGAGCGACAAGGGTTTACCTTTTATCATCATAGGGTTTCCTCCGGAAGTCGGCTTGAAAGCAATACACGATCGTGTAAAGAACACCTTGCGACGTGATGGCAGGAACGTGTGGATCCCAAACCAACTGATCGTCCGAGTCAACGATTCTGAAATGGAACTTCTGCGGGCCGTTTTGGGCTATTTTCTGGATATGCGCATCGGCACGTTGAACAGCGCTCCCCTTTACCCAATCATACCAGGTGATAATTCCGTTCTTTTTCGTTCCGACTTCGAGAAACCTTCCAGGAACTCCGAGGAGCTCAAGGGTTCGGTTCGCGAGCGTTGCGCTCGAGTTCAGTGCGTTTTCGTCATCAATGAGAATCTTCCGTTTCCCGTTGACGAATATTTCTCGCGTCTTCGCCCATGCCCAGATATCATTGATCTGACTCGCCGAGAGGCGCTTTCCCGTCGCGAGTTCGGCGATACCTTGGGAACTCCGCGCAAAACATCCGGATGCCTGAACTATTGGAAGACATTCGGAATGGTTTTGTGGTAGCAGCCCTATCGTTTCTTCATTCATGGGGTAATGGTATATGATATATTTGTTGGATACTCTAAAGCGGATAAATAAAAACGCCCCGGAGATTATCCGGGGCGTTAGGATTATGAGCGATTCAATGTTTCAGTTTCGTCGACCAATTTTTTTTAACAATATGAAAACATAACCGGTCGTAGTAATAATAATTGATTTTCTATCGAAATACCCTGATGCAGTATGCGAGATACTATGTCAGGGATTAAGACAGTTTGCTATCTTGCAATATGGAATTAATTCCTCATTAATTTCACCATCTTCTGCTCCAGACCATAATCTAAACTGACCATTCTTTATTCCGCCCTTAGATTCTGTCATTCCATGGTCCGTAGTGAAATATGTGTAGAACGTTAAATCAGGATCAAATTCCGGCGGTAATCCATAAATAAGCAGTAAAGCTGTTTCTTTTGGATCAGAAGGTGCTACTAAAAACTTACATTTATGAACTTCGCTATAATTCTGTAACATCGCTATATATGAAGATCTTGGCATGGTTTTATCGACGATAATTAAATACAAATCGTCTTCAGCGTAAATATTAGTTAATTTAAAAACTGATTCATCGATTTTTTTCTGATATATAAAGTCAATGCCAGCTTCGTTAAAAAAACATGCCCACCGAGCATGTGATAATTTATCATAAATAATACCATCAAACTGATATAGCAATTGTAGTCTCATGAAATATTCTCCTTTATATTCTTTTATTTATATCATACTTTTGTATTATTGATTCATTTTTTACTATGTTTACTCATAGTAAACCAGTAAAACACTTTATCATAGCACCGAAGGAAGCAAACTAACCTTAACTCGACTCGCAGGTACGCTCGCGAGTCGAGTTAAGCAAAGGTTAGGAATTATTCAATTTCAAAATCTCCCGGAAGTTCTTGTATCTTCCGGATATAAGCTTTTATTGACCGCTTGAGCCGGAAATACGTTATTATTTTCGACTTGCTCCAGTTCTGATCCGTGTTATCAATCTCATGATTTTCCCAAGTTGACTGGCGGTGAGTCGGGAACCGTACCGACGCTACCGCTCCCCACCCTCGTTGTGCCATGTTGATCTCAATCCTGATAATACTGTATTTCATAAAACCTTCTTTTTACGGATTGTCCGCGTATTTGCGCAGCCGATATGCGGCTGTACGTCGTCCTAAGACCTGATTACGCGAACCGCATCAGATTCCATTCATCATGCCCGTTTACTATCAATCCTCCCTGATCATTCAGTCGTCAAATGTTGCGTGAACATGTACCCGGCACTTTGCCCCACACGTCGGGCAGACAACATCTTGAGATTTGTAGTCTTCGGAATCGATAACCACATCATTCAGGTCAGGTTCGATTGTTTTACCGCACGAACATTCAATTTCTACATTCATTAGCTTCCTCCTCGCAAATTGTCAGGATTGTGCGCGAAGCGCGGTATCCTGCTGTTTGTCGAAATTATTTATTACTCTCAGAACAAGACTTCGATCTTCGCCCCGATCGCCTTTGCCTGTATCCGTGCCAGGCTTTCAGTGAAAATGATCGCGTCTTCTTTCCCTACTGTCTGAATGAATCCCGTTGAAGGATCCTTCCCGCCGTAGTATCCGTTCGCCATCTTCAGAACATAAATCGAGTTCTTCTTGGAAATGAAACCGGCGAGCCCAAGAATCAAGATGCTGACAGAAAGAAAGAGGAGCACCGGGGTTATGAAGATGCAGACGAATATGCCCAAGAATGCGCAGGAGGCTCCGTAAAGAACGCTTTTTATATACGGGCCGCGTCGTATTGTGAGTTTCATTGTTTTTTCTTCTCCTTGCTTTTCACTTGTAATCCAATAAAGCATGGTTCCTTACAGGATTTTTGAAGACATTCGTTGCACGATTTCGGTTCAGTAATTGGTTTTATCAAGGCATACTCCTTAGAAAAGAAATTCCAACTGATTCAGAGGTTTGATTGACGGGTACAGTATTTTCGAACGTCGTTCCGGGTTATGCACCATACGCCGTCTTCGTCCTTGTACGCATCCAGTTCTTTCCGGTAGATCATGCGGTACACCGTTATCGGGCAGACTAAAAAGAAGCGCGAAACCTCCTCGACAGATAGAATTGCCTCCAGCCTTTCTATTTTTTCTGTTAAGGTGCTGCTTATCATATTCAATGACCCCTTCGGGAACTATTCTCCAGGCGTTTGATATTTTAACCGCCTCGATGTATCCCATAACGATTAAGTAATAGACTTGGTAAGTCTCCATTTTCAGAAATTGTGCAGCAATCACTACCGTCCAGAACATAGTCCCCTCCTTTTCTGTTGACAGTTCGACCGAATACACGTTATTTTGTGAATAACTGCTTGAGTACGGATCGTTCTGTACGTGAAAAGGAAGAAGGCGCCCTCTCTGGTCCAGAGAGCGCCTTTTTTTATGCTGAAAAGAGATGGAGCTGATCGGTTTCCATTCTGACGTCCCGCAGGCAGTTCATAATGGAAAGAAGTTCTATCCCGATTGTATCAAGCTCGACGCTTTGCCTTTCGCATCGTCGCTCGAGATTTTGAAGAGCTTTTTTTTCCTGTTCGATCATCGCTAGAATACCTTCCATGGCATTCATCCCCTCTGTGCATGATCCGGGTTAAGTCCGGCGTCCCAGCAAATCTTCCGAAGGGCGAGAATCACGCTCGATGCGCTCTTTCGCGGAAGGAACTCAATGGCATCTACTTTACCGATGCGCATGATCATTGCCTTCAGGCTTTTCTCGTCTTTCGCCCTGCTCGCCAGTTGCCAGAGTCCCCGGATGTAGTATTCCTGACGCTTCGTGATGAATCCCGGAGCGCCGCCAACAGATGGATTTCGCTTATTGCCGGAAGCGGCACTTGTTCTCGGATCGTATCGGAATCCAAGCCGCGAGAACGCGAGCATGATTTCTTTGAACTGCTCCACGTCGCGAATGTCCTTCGAGCTATCGCACCCAAACCCGGAGAGGATTCCCCGGTATGCCGTCTCGTCGATTCCCGTTTTTGTCTTCGCGACATGGATTATCCTGATCCAATCTTCCTTTCCCATAGTGCCGCTCCTTGCGATATCGTCCGGGGCAGGACGTCCAGATCTGCCCCGGACCCCGTCAAGCGATGTTCCTCGTGATCGACTGATTGACGAGTTCCCGTTTCGTCTCGACGAAGAAATCCTCTTTTATCTTTCTGACGGCCTCGACTTGCGCGAGAGTTTCGTCGGAGAGGGAAAGCATTGCTTCCTTGTCCGGTTCGATCTTTGTCCGGATATACTTTGCCAAGCCGAGTTTTTTCAGAAGTTCCGCGGTATTCTTCGAAACCGAGATCGCGTCTGGAGCCTTCCGGAAGCCGAGAATTCCGAAAGGACGCTCGATTGACTTCTTGTCCTTGAAGAGCTCTTCACGGAAATAGGAGGCATACGCCTTAAGCGTATCAAGGCAGATTTTGTATCGGTCGCGAAGTTCTTTTCCGTCAATCGCCGCCTTTTCCTTGATCTTTGCGATCTTCTCGTTCGCGTCGTTATCGATCGCTTCGATGGATGTTTCGATTTCGCACATTTCGCGCAAAATAGAATCGGCTTCGTCCATCGTCGTGATGCTCGCCGCCGCGCTTTTCGTTCTTGCCATTTACTTCTCCTTGTTTATGCAGCATCCGGGCCGGTACCGGCCGGAGCAATGCTCGTTTCGTTTTTTAGAACCTGCTTCGCACCGAAAACCAGCGTGCTGATTTTCAGGCAGCAGTCCCTCGGGCTCTTGTTCAGGATCGCGGCGGATGCCGTCTCCTGTATTTCATCCAAGAGCTTATTCAGGTCTTCATATCCAGATGCGGTAATGTAAATCGTGTTTTCCATTTGACACCTCCCCAAGTGCCGTAGATTCAATCATCGCCTTGCGTTCCCGCGATGATTCCCTTTTTCTCGTACTGTTCGATGCGTTCGTAGTATTTCTCGATCGCGATCTGTACGTTTTTCAGTAGTTCCTTTTGCTCGATCTCGGGCAAACCCTGCGGCGGCGTCGTGTATAGCTGAACAACCGGTATATGACCGCCTTTTTTGTTGACAAGCCAAAGCCTGTTCGTTTCATGGAACGATTCGATGCGGTAGTTCTTCAGTTTCGCCTTCGAAAGACAAGGTTCTGCGAACAGCGCTTCGATGTCGTAGTCGAACTCCGGCTGTTCGTCTCCCGCGTACTTCACGCGGGCGGACTTTTCGCCGTCATCCTTCTCCGCCTTCACTCCCGCAAGCCCGGCGAGGGCATACGCTTCTGTCTTTGCCTTATCCTCGAGCAGGGATGGATCCTCCTTGAAGAACTCGAACGTCCGGATGTAGTTATTCGCCGTGTTGTAGCTGAAGTCGAAGTTTTCTTTGACGTACTGCATCCATGGCAGGCTTGCGTCGGCATTCCGCCTGATCGTGTAGAGTCGTTGTCCGATCTCGAACGCGATCATCGCGGATTTCTTCATCGAGGCGATGAACTTCTTGTGTAGGGCGTTTACCTCGTGCACCGCCCCGGCGGAGATGTCCGCCGGGGCGGTCGTTGCGAGTTCCGTCCCCGGATCGTCGGGTGCTATCTTGTTCGCCATGATTACCTCCAGTTCCTGCGGATCACCAGTTGGGCAGCAATCTCGACAACTTCAAGGTCGCATTCATCGATCTTGCTGACCGCCATGGTGTTCTGAGCCCGTTCGATGATCTTCGTGAATTGCCTGACGTCCGTCCGGCTTATCGAGTAGATGGCGTCGACAACTTCCTTTCCGACCGAAGGCCATACCGACTGTGCGATCTTCGTCGCGTCCCTTTTGGTGAGGCCGCAAAGCGGGAGATACACGCCGATGCGCGATTCGAGCTGCCGGTGATCGTTCTTGAGGTTCTGTATGAGCCCGGTAAGGCGCGGCAGTCCGATAAGGACCAGTCCGGAACCGCCAAGATCGTATACCAGGCGGCGGGAGAACTCGAGGGCATCCGCCTTGAGGTTGTCCGCCTCATCAAGGATGATAACCATGTCGCGTTCCGCAAGCGCTGCAGCGACGTTCTGGATCAGCGTTTGGTTCGGTACCCGGTAGATGTCGACACCGATGTTTTTCGCGAGTTCCTGGACAAGCGCCTTCCGGTTCATGCCCGAAACGACGTTGACGAGGATCGTCGTGCGCGGATTACGATCGGCGTACCATTTCGCAGCGGTCGACTTTCCCGCACCGGCGTCATCGACAATGAGCGCAATATCCTTTTCCGAGTGGGCGAGCGCGATCGCGTTGGTGATCTTCGTCAGCGCGTCCGTCTCGACGATGTCGACTTTCTTGCGCGCGTGCGCCTGTTCGACTCGGGCGATCCACTTGATGATCGCCTCCTCGAGCTTGTCAACATCGCCTTTGTACTTCCCACCCCGGTAGTCCGATATAACCGGGCTGGAATACCCGATATCCTTCGCCGCACGATTCTGGCTAATCTCGTACTTTTCGAGCGTCGCCTCAAGCCTTGTCACCACTGTCTGATTCATAAATCCCCCTTATAAATCCGTTTCATAGATAATCTTCCGCCCGTGCGTCGAGCGGGTTTATCAGTACGCGTTTCTGCTTCCGGGGCCGCTCTGGAGGGGCCGTCGATACGTCCTCCGCTCCTGCCGCCTTCGGTAGCGCCAATTGCTCGTCGATGTCTGGAAGTTCATTCTGGCTGTAGATGCTCCCCGCGACATCGATCATCGTTTGGTATTCCGGCGCCGCCTTGACCTCGCCCGAGCCCATTTGCGCGAGCATCATGAGGTTCTGCTTCCGTGCGTCGCGAACCCGTCCGATGGATTCTGAAAGATTCCCGGTTTCCTTGGTGTAGTCGGCGATCGCCGTGCAGATAACCGCTCCGTGAGCGTCCGATATCAGTACCTCGGAATCGTTCGTCAATTGCTGCCGGACGATCACGTCGCGGCCGGAATAGGTAAATAACTCTTGCGCGAAATAGGACCGGTCGCCGATCTTCACGCAGTTGCCGCGCACACGCCGTACCGTTCCCCGCGACAGGGCGAGGGTCAACACGTCCTTGTCCGCCGAAGGTACGTCGTCGGGAAAGTTCTCGGCGAATACTTGCGAAGGCGTTTTCCCGTGCATTCCCTTTCCCTCGGATTCGAACTTGTCGTTGATGAGCTGGATCATTGATCCGAGCGATTTGACGAACCAATCCCAATCCGGGAAGTTCTCCCGCTTCGCGATTCCGTTGATCGATCGGTAAAAGGTCTGAACCTCGTCGGGCCTCGTCCTGGTATCGCTACCGGTATACGCCCCGGAATCCTTCGAAAAGTATTCCGCGAGAGTCCGGAAGAAACGTTCCTGACGGCCTTTCGATTTTCCGTTATAGGTTTCGGTGAAGGTGATCTTCGTCCCGACCATGGAAAAGACGCCTTCCAGGTGAACCAGAACCTCTTCCGAAAGCCCCTCAGGCGTATACACGGTGATCTTCTCGAATGACCCATTGAGGAGCTTCGAACGGTAATCTTGTCCGTTATCGAATACGCCTTCTTTCGGGATGCCGTATTGGAGAGCCATCATGTAGAACGCGACGATGATCGAGAGGCTCGAAGGATTCACGCTCGGGCAATACCCGAGTATTTTCCCGGATCGGTAGTCCTGAAACGTCGTAACCCATGGGCGTATCAATTTCCCTTTGTACCTGACGACCATGTCGAGGCAATGATGATCGGATACGACCTTGTCCATGCTTCGATAGCGCATGATATCCTGGTCAACATGCGGGTGATGGTAGTTCCCGGCTCGCGTCGCCCCGATCCGCTTGAAGTCGATGAGCGGTTGCGGGAGCGATTTCAGGTATCGGTACGCCGTTTGGTAGGAACAGGAGGAATCGGGAAGGTTATACTTCATGAGCCGCCATGCGTGACGCGCCGACGGTTGTTCGGGACGAAGCCAGAAGTGCTCGAGGTACGATCGCTCCGTGTCCGTAAGGCTTTCCCCCGCGCCGCTCCGGGATGATCCATAGAGGGGTACGAGTCCGGAGGCCCCGCGCATTTCGCTTCGTGCCTTGAGCCATCGGTACATGGTCGGAACCGATACCGTTCCAAGCTTCTCCCGAATCGGTCGCGCGACTGCCCCGGAGTTATACGCGTCGACGAACGTTTCGAGGTTTACCCCCGTCGGTTTCGCCCTGTCGTATTCCGCGAGCAATGCCGCCCTCCAAGTCGCCGTCTCGCGGGATCGGTCGCTCGCCGCTTTGTATCCGTGACCCGCGATGGTTCCCTCGGAATCTTCCCGCGTGATCGCCGGGACGATCTTCGCCTTTGACGATAGCGCCATGCGAACGTCCAACGGTAACCGCGTTTCGACGAACTGGAGTCCGCCAGCCTTTTCTATATACGGCCATCCTTCCCGACGCGCTCGCTCAATAACGGTTTTCCGCGAGAGGTCAATGGCGTCGCTTATCCGTTTTGTGCTTACCGTCATCATGCCGCTTGCCCTCTCTCCCGCATGGTTTCAAGATCCCCACGCGACCTGATCGGGAAGAGATCTTCCCGCCGGAGGCCAAAGAAAGCAGCGATTTTCCGTTCATTCTTGGAAGAGCGACGAACCCCTGATATAAGGTCAGAAACGTAACCCCGGTTCATACCAAGAGAATTTGCAAGATCAGTTATTGACATGTTCCTTTTTGCAAGTTCAATTTTTACGAGCCGTCGTCGTTCCCAGTCCTTTGGATATCCGACCTTTCTTGCATTCGTGTCCATCATGTCCTCCTCTGCTCATGTTCCTTTATGTGGTCTTTCAGAAATCCTATGGTTGAATAGGCTTCATCGCGAGTTTCAATTAGAAGATCGATTGCCTTCTTCTGGTATTCGATGATCCTGACCTGGACACGATCTCTACTTTTTTGCTCAGCGATCGCGTCGTGCAGGCATGTGATCTCGCGATCCTGCCCTTGTAATCGGTGCAGTAACCGCCTGAACTCCGGGGATAGCCGCTGAAGCCGTCCCCTCTTGTTTTTTCTTTCGTTTCTCTTCATACTTATTTTGTCCTTTGATCGGCGCAGCAGCTTGCAGGCCGTCGCGCGCCGGTCGAGATGGCGGTTCCATGCGGAACCGCTTTTTTTATGCTCATAGCCCTTCAGGGCCGATACGGCTGCCGGAGCATTGCACTCCCGGCGCGAAGCCGACTTTCGCAACCGTGCTTCGTTGAATTGGATGTTGAACGCGCGCAGCCAACGATACCGGGCGTTCAGAAGATGGAATCTTCATTGTCAAAGACCGCGTATTCTCGACCATTTTTCGTCTAGACGAGAACTGGAAGTAGTTCCAGAAATCAAGCAAGGTTGCCGATACTCAAATAATGGCAGCTTGCAGGGCTGGGAAACTAAGTAACGAACTGTTACTACTTTTTCCAACGTCTGGTAAAATCTAGTAACGTTTCGTTACTATTACTTTATCGTCGATATATCGTATTTGTCAAGATATTTCGACGAGGAATATGAGGAAATATCGTAATATTATGAATTGGATACGAATAATCGACAGTATTGAGAAATATTACCCGAATGAAAGTATTGCAAAACGCCTAGATGTGAGGCCGCAATTCATTTCTGACTTAAAATCTGGAAAGTCAAAGAATCCGGGAGCCGATTTTGTGTTACGATTAATCGACGTATATAAGATTAATCCAAATTGGCTACTTACGGATGAAGGGGTAATGATCCTTGAATCGAGTAAAGTTCTAGACGCCACCCCTACCAGAATCCCTCTTCTTAAGCAAACGGCTTCATGTGGGCCGGGGCAGGACTGGGGCGATGCGGACATGGTCGAGGACTATATCGAGCCGCTTGCGCTCGTCCCCTCCCTTCGCGGGGCAAAGGTTTATGCCTTTCGGGTTCGCGGTAGTTCGATGATCGGCGCAGGAATTTATGATGGAGATATAGTCCTGTTCGACGGGCAGGAAAACCTTGCGCCGTCCGACGACCTATATGTGTTTGCGTTGGACGGTTCAGTTTACTGCAAATTGCTCAAGTTCGACCCGATCAGCCATCGAATCCAGATTTACTCGGTTCATTCGGCGGAACTGGAAAAGGCGGAACTTATCAAAGTGATCGATACCGACAGCCCGGACCAGATCGCCGCCTTTCATGTCTTTGGTCGTATCTTGGCATGGGTACGCGAAAATCGTATGGTGTACCGGTAAAAAAAAGGAGAACAAACAACAATGAATAGAACCATAAAGATTGTATTACTTGTTGCGATACCTGCATTGATCTTAATTTCTATTATTGCAGGATGGCTGGGAGAACGGAGCGTTACCTCGCTACACAATTTTGGATGTTATTCTATGGCTTACTCTTGGTCTGAGCAAGAAGGAGAACATCAGAACTTGGCAGAACTTTACGTTTGTAACGGCCCCTTGGATATTGATACATTGCAAAGGCTATGTTCAAAAAAGAAAAGGCTGTATGAGCATGGAAAATATTCCTCTTACACTCTAGTGGTATTCGCAGACAAGAACTCCGTTTGTCGCTCAAATAATCCAATAACGGCCTTGTATGGTGATGAGCTTGAAAAGCTTCAGCATATAATTGCGTTTTACTCGTATGTCCCGAGCAACGGATATTCACAGCTTGAGTATTACGCCAAAAATGCTGCAGAAAGCATGAGCAAAGAAATAAAGGTTCAGTAACGATCCTGCCGCCCCGGATGAATTTCCGGGGCTTTTTTATGCCCGCCCAGAAACTTCGGGGGCAATGTGCATTTGTCCTGTCGGGAAAGAGGCCAGAATACCCCTGAAAGGCACAAAAACCCGTTAGAAAACCGTTAGAAGGTAAAAATGAGATAGTTTGACACAAACCGCCCCGCCCTGCCATTTTTCGTGATAAACTATCCCTATCAAAGAAAACCAATTCAGGGGATGGAATATGGCAAAAAAGGAAGTGGCCTTACGATGTTATGAAATTAAGTCTGTATCCGAGTCGGTGTCAAAAAGCGATGAGCTTTATGATGATTTTCTTCAATTTATGAAAGGAACGCGAACGGTAGAGAATCGCGTAATTCGTTTTACAGATGCCGAGCATGATGGCGAATCAGATTGTGTATCCTATTTTGAAGAAATAAAGGGAACACTTTTTTGTTTCATGTTTCGATCGCATGCCGGGACGCCTATCACCATAGACTCGGAGTTTTTAAGTAAGCCATCAGTTACGCCTGAACAAATGCTTACAGAAAATGATGAAACGGCGCTTGGTTTCATTAAAGCCCATACTTATATTCTTATGAACAAGCACTTCATCGTATTTCGAAGTGGACAGCTCAAGGCAGAGGATATCTCGATCTACATACGTCAGATCCTAAAAGGAACCCCTAAGTACGCAAAAAAGGAAGTCTTATTCACAATTAAACCATGTCTAAAATCTACTTTCGATAAATCGCGTATAAAATCATTAGAGTTGAAAAGCGGATACCGATTGAATGAAAGGTCTGTAGTTTCGTCGTTCGTTCAAAGAATAGAAGACCAACTACTTAAATCGGTACTTGACGCCAAGGATATCGCGAGAATAAAACCTGAGAATATTATTGAAGCCAGTGTAATGCTTCGGTTCAAGAAACCAGATACAACGACTGAAGAAGACGTCTTGCGAAGTTTTTTAGGATCTGTTAACACTGATGATGCGATCATTCGAGACAAGCGCAACCAAACGATCAAGCCGGATGAAATTCTCTTGAGAAGCTATCCGCGTGTAAGCTTCTTAGCCAATAACTACCCGGATCGAGCCGAGATTTTATCTGAGATGCTATCGCTATTACATGAGGCAATAGATGATAAAAAAAACCATAACTAGACTACTAATTATCGTAGTTGTGTTCATCCTTTTTTCGATGATTTCACTTCATATTCCCAGCAAACCTGCTGACTTGTTTTATACAATTGCAGGAATTATGTTCTCGATAGCGTTTAGTCAGTTAATATCTTTTGATCTTACGAAGATAAAAAACGAGTTAATCTATACTAGTTTTTTTAAAAGTATCGAAGAGGTTAAGTGTGGTTTTTTCCTGTGTTTCTCATTGTCTTCAGTAGCGATATTATTACTAAATGTTCCGAAGTCGCTCCCTGAAATTTCAATCAAGCAATTTACTTTCAAGATAGAAAGTCTTTGTATGCTATTTCTGCTTTACTCGATTTTGTATTTTGTTATGAACTTCGAGGTATTGTATAAAACTAAAAACAAAATCGATAAGATGATACGACAAGAGCAAGAATGCGAGTAGCGATTCAGAGCCCCGGATAACCTCCGGGGCTTTTCTTTTATCTCCTCCGCTTGATTTATCCCGTTTAGAGTCCCCCTTTCTGAATCGGCGTAAGCTGACAGCATGAAAACACGAACGAGGGAAATTGCGAAAGTCGGGATCTTTGGATCGATCGACAACCCCACCATCGTCACGGAAAAAGACCTCAAAGAGATCGCGGAAACCTTCCCGGAAATCAAGAAGGCGCCGGTACAGTTCGGACACTGGGGGGACGCGGCCAATCCCCGGCTCGCGAATGTCGTTGCGGTCAAGTTTGATCCCGTTGCGAAATCACTTTCAGCCGACATCGACGAAGACGAAACGCTCAGCAACGCCGTCGAGGAGGGGTATTACCCCGACGTATCGATCGGCGCGAAACAGCGCGCTTCGGACGGCAAGATGTATCTTCATCATCTCGCATACCTCGGACAGGAAGCGCCCGCGGTCAAGGATCTCATCGACTCCATCAAGGGGCCGCTCGGGATCGCCGCGTCCGATGTCGCGGATGTGCGCCTCATGCCCGCCCCGAGTTCTCGTGCTCTCATTCTTTCCGAGCCCTTTAATGAAAATAACATAAAGGGAAATGAAGGAACGCCGCCTGCGGCGAGTCCGAACCCGGGCTCCAATCCCCCCGCAGGCGGCAAGACTTCATCTCCAAATCCCAAGGAGGAAACCCAAGTGACGGAAGAAAAGGCTGCCGAAATTCAGGCAGAAAACAAGCGTCTCAAGGACGAAAACGATCGCAAGGACATGCTTCTTTCCGATTCGGAAAAGAAGCAGAAGGACGCGGAGAAGGACAAGCTTCGCGCCTCAATGGACGGTCGCGTACCGAAGGCCATGCAGGATCGCGTCGTCGCGCTTGCCGATTCCTTCGACGACGCGAAGACGATTGTGCTTTCCGACGGCGATGCGAAGCGCACGCTCCGTCCGACGGAAGTCCTCGCTGAGGTCTTCTCCGCGCTCCCTCCGCTGGTCGAGCCCGGAGCCCTCAATCTGAGCGACGGTGATTCCGCCGCGTCACCTGTTAAGCCCGGCGCCGCGCGCGCCATGATGGGCCACGTATAAGGAGTGGAGCTATGAATTCAGTCGTTGGTACTGTCGACGTCACCGAGGATCCGATCCTCCGGGGCGATCATCACATCGTAACCGCGTTTCCGCTCAAGGATGGCCTTTCGGGCCTCAAGAAGGGAATGCTTCTCAAGGTCGATACCGGCGAGTATGTCCCGTGCGCGGGAACCGGTACCGAAGATCCCGTCGCGGTACTTCTCGAAGTACCAACGCTTCCTACGTCGGCGGCCGTCGAGCCTGTTGCCGTGCATGGCGGCGTCCGGCGCGATAAGCTCGTCTATTCGGACGGGACCACCGCGATCACCGATGCCTATGTGGAGCTGCTCCGCAAAAACGGCATCTACGCAATCTAAAGGATTGAAGGAGAACAAATATGTCTATCAATGTTTCCGGAACGCTTCGTCCGTTCTTTACCCAGGACGCCATCGCTGAAGCGGTCGCGTCGATGCCCAAGCCGCAGACCCCGCTGACCGATCTCCTCTTTCCGATCGCGAAGCGCAAGCAGAAGACCAGCCCCTATGTCGCCGAAGGCGATGTTGAGGATGTCGTCGGATCGGTACCGGTAATCCGCCGGGGCGGCGCTTCGTATTCGGTCGACGGCAAGTCGACGGGTATCAAGCTCATCGAGGTACAGCCGATTTCTCTCAACCGTTTCGTTACGGGCAAGGAGATCAACGACCTTATTGCGCTCGGAACCAAAACCGACATACAGGCGTTTGTGAACGAGGGGATCGAGTACCTCCGCGACAAGACGAGCCAGGCGACCGAGATCCTCGTCCGTCAGGCTCTGTCCGGAAAAATCGAATATCCCATGGCGACGGCCGGATCGCTCGCCGAAAAGTACACCGTAAATTTCGGCACCATCAAGACGCTTGATGCGGTTACTATCGCTTCCGATGACCTCGCCAAGCTCCAGGTGAAACTGGAAAAAATCTACCAGGCTCAGCTCGCTACCGGAGCGTCCGGCGATATCCGGATTCTCTGCGGAGACGATGTCTACCAGAAAATCGTTGCGATTGTTGTCGCGGCTGGCTCGATCGCACCGGTCGTATGGACCGAAACCGGCCTCACGCTCTTCGGAAAGTACAAGATCATGACCATGGGCATGACGTACGTGCTCCCCGGAACGTCCGCAGCCGTCCCCGTCATCCCGACCAATTTCATCCAGACCGTCGACATCACGAACGCGGGACAGCTCTTCTACGCCGCCCTCGACGACCTGGACTCGAAGCTCGCGCCGCTTCCGTTCTACGCGAAGCCGGTCAAGATCGACGACCCGTCCGGCTACAAGATCATCTCCGAGTCGAAACCGCTCCCGGCGCCCGCGATCAGCAAGATGCGCCGCCAGCAGTTCTTGCCGGCATAAGGAAGGAAAGGATGAGCGATATAGCCGAATTGGGACTTGACGGCATAGCCGTCCACGGAAAACGCCCGGAAATCGAGATTTCCCCGTTGGGAACCGCGATCACCCCTGATGAAGTTTCCGACCGGCTGTCTGCGAATCTCTACAAGCAATTAAGCGATGGCAGCACGGACACGACCGCCGCTGCCATCGCCCGTGCTGAAATCTACGTCGGAACGATCTTGCGCCGCCTTGGCGTCGACTTCAACCTCGACAACAAGGTCGTTCGCGAAATAATTCTGCTTAACGTGGTCTACGAGCTCCATATCGCGCTCGGGCACGAAGAAGCAGGACGCGAATATCGAATGAAGGCGAAGGATATCATCCTTGCGGCCTTCGGCGATTACCCGGATACCGACAACAAGGCTCCGGGTAACCCGCCCGCCGCTGCGGTCGCCGTACCGCCGAGGCGGGGCGTTCCGGGTCTTTATGGACGCGCTTGAAGATCTTGAGCGGAAGCTTGCGAGTCCGCGGGCGCGGCATCTCATCGGGCAGATGGCCGTTGACGCAATCCGAACACGGCTTGTAAAGGGAGAGGGGTTTGCTCCTCTTTCCGGGGCAACGAAAGAATACCGGGGAGGAAACGCAAAACCGCTGCAGGACACGAGTAGTATGCGGGAATCGTTCAGCTATCGACTGGACGGTGAAAGCGGCATCGTCGTTGGTTCGGATAATAAGGTAGCCGCCGTTCAGAACGACGGCATGACGATCCGCGCGAAGAAGACCTGGCTATTTATCCCGGCTTCGGCTTTTACCAGGCAGCTCATGCGCCGGTACGGCTACAGCCCCAAGGAAGTGCTCGCGGGTCTCAAGGGTGACGGCTATTCGGTGTTCCGCGCGGGCCGAGCGGTCGGGTATCGCGCGAAACGGAAAGTTAACGGCGAGTACAAGATAACGTGGGTTTATTGGCTCAAGAAGGAAGTTGTCATCCCGGCGCGAAGGTTCTTTTACCTCGATGAGAACGATCTTCGAACGATGTTCGCCGAGTTGGAGTTGATTTGATGAAAACGATGGAAGCCCTGGACTTCTTTATCGCCCAGCTTTCGCGAGGGATCTCGCTCGGCGACGACAAAACGAAAGTCGTGCTTACTCCGTCAAGCATTGACGAGAAAGGGCTCGTTATAAAGGTAGGTCTCAAGAAAACCTACTTGAGCGCGCAAACGCAAGTCAGGTCGACGCGGATGTTGAAAATCAGGCTCGCCGTTGCGGGGTCGATCGAGTCTATAACGGGACTTTCCCAGGCGGTAAGCGCGATCGAAGCGATCGATGCCTATCTGGAAAAGCCCCGGAATCTTGAGAACGAATCCGGGGAGCCGATCGCGGACACGCGTATTCTTCAGACCGTATCCCAGGAGGATTCGTTTATCGATTCCCCCGACTCGACTGAAGTACAGGACGCGCTTGATGAGCGCCTTATCACGATAACGATTCCAGAATAGGAGGGGACGATGGCAGGACCACTGGTCGAGAAGACCGAATACGAAACCGACGAGCAAGGACGTACGTTCCGGAAGGGAACGCACCCCGACGATAAAACCGCGAAAAGTACCCGCGCGGGCGACTCAAGTAGATCCCAGGAGGAAAAGAAATGAGCGACGAAAAAGCGCTTGAGCTTATTGGCGATGATAGCCAAATCTTTACCGGAAAAATCGCCGCGACCGAACTGGTCGGCGATGGAACGAAAACTCTCGATGCCTTGGGCGGCGGTACCGTCGGCGACAAATCCGGGGCGGGCATGTACATCGTGACGGCCAAAGGATCGACATCGTTCTTTCCGTCGCTTTTGAACGTCGGGGAACTGTATCCTGCAACCGGATCAGAAGTCCTGGTTGTTGGCGATAAGGTCAAAAAACTGGTGCTGGCTCAGATCGCCGACGCGACGGGATGGAAGCTTTCAATCACCCGGAACAAGGTCGATACGACCCGTCTTGCGCATCGCTTCAAGAAGTATCGCCTCGGGAAGTACGACGCGACAGGAACCCTCTCATCGATCTTCACCATTGGCATCACCGACGCAAACGACGGCCTCATCGCGAAGACCATGAAGACGTTCAAGAAGGCAGCGAGCGGGACGATCACCATCCAAGAAGTCGACGACAGCCCGCTTTACTTCCTCGGGTACGTCCGCAAGACTGCCGTGTCGGGAGAGACCGAAGATTTCGTTTTCGGTCAGATATACATCCACGATATGACTCTCGGAGGTCAGTCCGGAAGCGCCCAGTCGTACGACGCCAACATGAGCCTCACGGGCCTCGATCCGGTGTTCTACTCGATCGACATTATCTGACGAAGGAGAAACGCAGAATGGCAATCAAAATCATCACGAAAGAAAAAACTTATATTCCGAAGTTCGACGGAAACCGCTCCGAGCCGCCTGAAAATCAGTGCGTCGTCCGCTACAGGACAGCGACGATGGAATTGAAAGGCCAAATCGTCTCTTCTCCCGTCGCGATCGGCGAGTTCGACGCTGCAGGCAAGAGTACCGGCATGAAAGTCGAGATCAAGCAGAACGACGAACTCACGATCCGGAAGATGATTGTCGACATCACTCACCTAGGATACCAGGAAGAGGGCTCCAACGACATCACCTATATCTCAGGTGGCGCGGATCTCCTGAAAGCCCCGGTCTACTACGAGCCCCTTATCAAGGAGCTTCTCGTGGTGCTGAACAAGGAGCTGAAAGCAGACGGTGTAGACCAAAAAAACTGAGAATTGCTTACCGCGTCTTTAAGGCCGGTAAGCAAAATACGCGGATCAGGGAATCCCGTCGCGATCGCTTGCTCTGGAATACGGGCGTGCTTGATGAAAACGGACAGACGATCTTTATCAAGGCGATCGACGCGGGAACGTACCTGACGGAGGAGTTCTATCAGGCTCTCCATATTTTCTATACCACAGAAAATCTTGGCGTTCTGCCGTTCGCGGGAGGCTGGGCTGAGCAACCAGAATGGATCGTTACGGTTCTGACGACGCTCAAGGCCGAGCAAGCTCGCATCGAACGCGAGGAAATCGAGGAACGCAAAAGAAACGCGAAATAAGGAGGTACCGGATAAATGGGCAACCAGAAAACAACGCTGGAACTGCGAATAGAACTCGCGGCGAAAGAGGCCCAGGCGTCCGTTATCTCCCTAAACGCGGATACCGTACGGCTCGCGCAAACTTTCAAAGACATGAATCTCGGAACGACAGCGAGCCAGGCCGCCATGAAGAAGCTGGAAACGTTCACTGCATCGGCCGCGAAGCAGATGCAGGTGTTCGGTGCCTCGTCGTCGGACGTTCGAAAGGCGCAGGCGGCGATCCAGTCTACCGTAAGAAAACTCATCGACGATGGTATCGATCCAGAATCGGAATCAATAAAAAAGCTAGCCGCAGAATACAGGAAGCTGGGCGATCAGTCCAAAGAGCTTGATGACGTCAATAACTCGAACCTTGAAGGCTTCAAAAAGCTCAAGGACGGTATCGCCGCGTCCGCCGCTGCGGTAGCGCTCGTTAAGGTGATAGGCAAAGCTCGCGAGTTCGGCTCCTTTGCCCTCGAGTCCGCCGATACCTTCCAGAAGGCACGAAACGAGTTTGGAACCCTGCTCGGGGACATGGAGGCCGGCGCGGGCCTTTTTGACCGGATCAAGGAATTCAACGATTTTACTCCGTTCAATCTGGATACGACGAAACAAGGCGTGAATGTGCTTTTGTCTGCAGAGGTACCGCTGTCCGATCTCATTACGAAACTAACCATGTTCGGTGATCTTTCGCAGGGAAACTCCCAGAAGTTCACGAGCTTCATCAACGCATTCGCAAAAGGCGCGGCAAAAGGCGCTGTTGACATGGAAGTTTTAAACGTGTACGGCGATCAAGGCATTCAAATTCTCGCTGAACTCGCTAAATCGTATGACACAACGAAGGCTGGCGTTATCAAGATGGCAAGCGAAGGGAAGGTCTCTTTCGAGGACTTTTCCGCGGCCCTCGAACGCCTTACCGCCGAGGGAGGGCTATATTACGGTGGGATGGCTCTCGGCGCTAAGGATCTTTCCGCCATGCAGGAAGGGCTCACCGAGTCCGTAACAGGACTCGCGGCAAGTTACGGTTCGATGTTCCTTCCCGTTGCCAAAGCGGTGTACGGAATACTTACGAATATCACGAACGCAATTAATGACAGCCCTATCCTAAAAGGATTACTCGCGGCGGCAATTACTGGTCTCGTTTCCGCCTTGGTTATAGCTACGGTAAAAACTATTGCACATGCAGTAGCGAAATGGTCTGAGTTTTCCGCAATCATGGCGGTTAACAGCGCCTTGTCGGTTACACAAATCGCTTTAGGTATTGCGATTGCCGCGACAATGATCGCCGTAACGGCATCCACTGCGTATGCCGCATCTCAGCAAAAAGCCGCAAGCGCGACGGCAGCAACGTCTCTTCGGATGCAAGAACAAACTCAGTACGCCAAAGAAACGGCAGCAGCTATAAATAAATGTCGCGATGCGTATAACGGAATGAGCGACGCTCAGCTAAACAATGCATTGGCGGCTGCACAGTGGAGCTATGCCCAATCCATGGCTGATTCAAGTCGATACCGATCGCAGGGGAATACGTCGATGGCGAAGGAGCTGATGCAGCAGGCCAATGCCGCGAAAGCTAATATCGACTCAATTATGTTGATTTTTACTAACCGTAAAGAGTCCTTCATTGATGATCTCTACAAAGATACCCTCGACGCCAAGCTGAAATCCTTGCAGGATCAGCTCACGAAGGCGAAGGGGTATCTCGGAGATCCTTCAACGACTCAAGCCCAGAAGGACAAGATCTCGGCGATTATCGTGAAGCTTCAGCAGGAAATCGCGGACGCGAGTAAGAAGGCAAAGATCACGGTCTCGCTCGGGACTGATTGGCAGGATAAAAACCTGTCCGGTCTCGAAGCTCTTAACAGGGAGCAGGAGAAATCCGTCGAGTCTCTCAATAAAAAGGCGCAAGATGTCTATAGGAACAACTACGAGACCCAAGCCGATTATATTGCGGAGCTGGCCGCCCTGAACGACTATTATGACTCGAAGCGGATGGGAGAACTTAAAAAGGCCCATGACCTCCGGATACAGAGAATCAAGGAAGAGATGGAATATCAGGCTCTTCTTGCTCGTCAACAGATTACTGACGGAAACACTTCTGTCTCAAGCTACGTTAATTATACTGCTGCGACCGTAAAGAATGAAGGAGCATCCGCACTAGGCAACACGGATGTTGGCGAGTTTATGACGTCCTTTAAGGAAAGCGGAAACTGGATCATTGCCGTCATTGATACCGTGGTCAACGCGATCATGAATAATCTTGATAGCCTCGAAACGTTCGATGTTCTGGTTAACGGCGTCTCCGAGGCCATTAAAGAACTAATGGTGATTATTGGGCCGTTCCTGGACCAAACCGCTCGCCCAACGCAGGATCTCGTTAATTCTCTCGCGAGATTACTCGCAACAGTCGTAATGCCTGCACTCAAGGTTATTGGGCCTGTACTGACGCTGATAACGAATCTGCTCAACATGTTCGTGATTGGAATAACGTTCGTCATACAGGCTTTGAACTTCTTCGGGAATCTCATGACATTTGGGTTGATGGGAAAACTCGCTTCATCGATTACAGATATCAATAACTGGTTTTCGGATCTTTCCGACTCATCGGCTGAACTTACGAAATCGCTGGAAAAGGCAAAGGACGATATTAATGACTTGTACGACGCAAAGATCGACGCGGTTGAATCCTTGCTCGATGCCCAGATTGATTCTCTGAAGAAGAAACTAGAGCTTGGCCTGATAGGATACGATGAATACGTGGCGCAGGCCACTTCGTATAATGAATCTGCCGGAGATACTATCGATGCGCTCGACGAAGAACGGAATAAGATGCTTGAAGACATCGAAGAACAGCTTGCCGATCAATCGAACTCGATGGTCACAAGCCTTTTCGCTGATGATCTGGCGGATAGCCTTATATCAGGTTTCATTGAAGGAATTGGAGACGTAATCGAGAAATATCACATTGATGACATCGCATCGCTCCTGACAGGCGGCTTTTCGTCCCTTTTAACCGGAGGGAAAGGCGGGGTCAAGGGCGGAATCATTAACGTGCTGACGGGCGGCATTGGCGGGATCATCGGAGGTATGTTTGATGAAGGAACCCCTTCCGTTCCGCGAGACATGATCGCGCAGATTCACAAAGAAGAGATAATAACTCCCAAAACATTCTCCCAAGGAATACGTTCCGGCGATTTGGCTCTAGTCGGTCCAGGTTTCGGATCAAAACTCTCGGGCGATACATACATATCGGTGAGCCTGACCGTCGAAGGGTCTGTCACATCGGAGAAAAACCTCATAAAGACCGTGCATGAAGGGGTCTGCAAGGGGATAAAGGCGGGAGAACTTGATGCGCTCCCGGCATAAATCATGAACGCGTATATTGCAATCTCGGACGGAACAACCGAAATCGTAGTCTCACCAAAGAGCTGTACCATCACACGCGCGGTCTGTAACAAGAACTTGCAGCATGTCGAGAATTCCTGCAGCGTGCTTTTTACGTATGATCCGGATCTGCTTGCCCTGTTCATTAAGAATGATAGCGTCAACGCCGTCATTCGGGATGATCAGGGGAATGAGTTATTTACCGGGACAATTTCTACCGAAGTTTCATGGAAGGACATGGGGCGGCCGTTCCCCATTGATACGATCCCGGTTCTGATAAAGGACTATACCGGGAAATTGCAGAAAAATACGTCTGAAGAAATTGCATTGATAAACACAACGTTTGCCTCCGTTCTCCAGCGAATCTGCATCGATTGCGGGCTCTCGTATACGAATGCGCTTCCTGCTATTTCAATCCCTGCGTTTGTGATCCGAAAAGGTCGTCAATACCTTTCCGTATTGAACGCGTTCTGTTTTCAATATGGATTTTCTTTTTACTTCGACAATTTCGGCGTTCTATCCTTGTTCAACTTCAAGGAAATCTCAGACAGTCCAGAAGTTCTTGGCGAGTTTTCTTTCCTTAACGAGCCCGATATTAAGAAATCCGCGCGTGAATATACAGGCGTTAAAGCGACATATAACACCTTAAAAACAGTCTTAAACGGGCAAGTTTATTTTGAGCACCGATCATACAATAGTGCGGGGACGGCAACGGTTCCCAGCGTGCTCGTCCCCGGAGATTACTACCCGCTAGATGCCACGCCTATCGTCGAAGCCGATGAAGGACAGCTTTATCAGTCTTTTGACTCCGGCTATGCGGTGTCGAAAACAAAATACAACGGTGAGATCGAATTCGGCCAGTCGGCAAACACGGAATTGCTGTATACATCCAATCATCAAGTAGTGGCGACCAAGGACGCATCAATCATCATTGACCGCGCGATCTTTGAATCGCTTCGCGCTTCGGTTCGTTTTCGGAACACCGGTCTAGTCGATGCAAACCTGAATTTATTCACGATTCGCGCGGATTCCATATACCGTGAAGCCGAAGCGACGGTCATTACCGGTAATGATAACAATCCATACGAGCTGGAATGCGAATTTGTCTATGATGCCATTACCGTTGAAGCCGTTTCAAAGGTGCTATACCAATTCTTCTCCAAGGGAAACTACTCGATTTCGTTTCGGCTCGAAGAACATCTCGCCGCGGGATCCTACAGAACGCTTGATCTTGGACTTTCTGGATTTGTCGCACCGGTATTAATATTGGCATCAACGCTTGATTGCGAAACGGACGTATACTCTTTCGATTCAATCTCAATTAAAGATGCCACATTGGATGTCTCCAGAATAAAAACGCAAAGGCCGGGATCGTCCGGGGAATTCGATTCCGAGCTAAATCAGATCTATGAAATTGGTAACGACCTGCTTGATCGTCCCTCGTACACCGAAGTTGTTTCTGGATTCACCAAGGCAGGGGCGACGACCATCCCCGTCCAACTTATACTGTCCGCTGCCGGTAGTTTTCGAAGCATAGTCCTGAATTGCTCCAAGCAGCAGAGCCTGTCAAATTTCCTCGAGAACCAGTTTCAATGTTCGGAAGACGCCATGCACTGGTTCGCTCCGGTACTTGATGGAAGTGGGGTAAATGGCCACGGCGCGATCGAGGGGGCTTTTTTCTCGACACCGTCCACGATGCTTGTACATCCGAAGATCCCTCCGGCCGGAACCATCGACGAGCCAACCGGGCGACTCCTATACTACCGTGTCCGTCAGCGTACGCGACTTGATTCGCTCTCCGAGTGGTCAACGGTAGTCGCGGCTACAACGACGCTCAATGATACCGGCGACTATGCGGCAAACTCCATCTCGGTTAACGCGCTCATGGTCTCCGAGTTTGCGGCGGTTTTCGCGCGACTGAGCTCAACGCTCCTTATCAATCCCGTCGGAGGCCTCGCGGCGTCCGATGGTGATACGCAAACGATCCTTAACGCCAAGGAACTGCTTTTCCAGCTTTTCCGGGGCTCGTCCTGGAGCACGCTCGTCCGCCTCGGGATCGAAGGACTCATGGCAAACCAGATCTATTCTCCGCATCAGCTGGTAATTACCAATGACGACATGGCTGGTCGCCGGGCCAAGGGATACGATTTTGGCCTGCCGTACCTGTCGGAGAATTCGAGGGTAATTCATTATGATTCCGATCTGCTCGATCAGAAAGGAGAAGTGTATTTCGAGATGGCGGGGAGTGGCGCGCTCGTTGGGAAGGATGACGGGATTACACCGGCAATCATCGCGGTCGCACCGTACGCGACCGAGGCAAGAAGCCTTTATGGCAATTTCCGGCTACGCAAAGACATTGGAATTACCAATACGTTTACTGTTGATTTCTGGATCAAATACTCATACAACGAGAATCAGGAAATATTCCGCGTTGGTTCTGAATCTGAATATGTATCGGTCGAAATCCAAAACGCAGAGCCGCTGTATAACAGCACCGGTACTCCTAAATACAACTCAACCGCCTCGGGAGGCGTTTGGTATAACACGATCCGGGGTGCGGTCGCGCGTGTCGTGCGAAGCTTGAACGGTGTGACCGAGGTCGTGAACATTGTCGATCCCGATGGCAAGCCCGGACTTATGACAGGAAACTGGTATCACGTCGGAATCATTGATACAAGGACGTCCGTATTCGTGATTATAAACAGCACCGTCTTTGAGTTTACGTCGCCTTCGGCCCGAACAGAACCAGTGGTTATCGATATAAATCGAACCATGGGTTTATTCCTGGTCGATGAGGTGCTCATCGATCCCTCGGTCGCGGAAACGCCTTCGGCCTTCATCGCGAATACCACCAATAAAAAGCCATGGGCAGCGCTTTCTGACGTTCACGATTGGGCGATCTTAAGCGTCAAGGATCCTGCCTATTTCCGGACGGATGTTTTTAAGTCGCCGGATTTTAAGCCCGCTGTCCGCGCATACCTTGAAGAACTTAATTTGCTTTAGGAGGCTCCTTTATGTTGCAACTTGATTGTACGCTCAACCAGTTTCTCATACCCAACATCCCTTTGCTGGTTCCGCCTTTTGGCACGAAAAAAACAGGAGTTGACGAAGGTCTTGCGTCAGAGGAGGTACACTCGAACATCGCGCTGCCATTTGAGCTTCAGCGTCCGTTCAGGGTCGCCGAGGTCGCGGAAACGTCGATTATTGAAGCAAACACATCTATCGCCCTGCTACCCGGATGTACGGCCATCAATCTCGCCGATGGTGATTTTATCGGAGTGCGCGTTGTACTTATCAACCTAACGCCGCTTTATGTGCAGATCGTAACCGCACAGGAGACGGGCTGGATACTTCCCTATCAGACGATAGAACTCGCGTGGTATGACGACTGCTGGTACGTTTGCGACGGCCACATGGTTGGCGAGATAGTGAACGTTACGTTCCCGCTCGACAAAATACCGTTTGGCTACTTGACGTTGCATAGTAGGCTTCGCCCATTGCGCACCGCGTATAAACGGCTTGCAAATACAATCCTTTATCCGTTGACCGATGTGCCGTTCACGTGCACAACCGCGAACCCGAGCGTTTTCACAAAAACGGCTCACGGTTTCGTTGGAGGCGAAAGGCTGAGATTATTTAATGATGAAGGAGGAAGCTTAACGGGTCCTGTTATCACGCAGGATTATTTCGTCGAGAGAATTGGCGTTGATACTTATTACCTAGTTACTGCAGAAGGTGGAGCAACGCGCCTTGCAATCACAGCACAAAGCGGGACTCATTACTATCAGTGCAGTGCGTATGGAGTCGGTGATGGATCGACGACTTTTGATCTGATTGACCCCAATCAGGCTGTTTTTGTTGGTGCCGGTACTGGTACCTCGCATAACATCGCTTCTGTCGATACGTTCCTTCGTGGCCAATTTAAGGATGATCGAATCCAGAATCTCACAGGGTCTTTTAGCGCAGATTCGTATGATGGTTTTGCGTCTGGCGCTTTTTCGTCTGGATATCGAAGTAACGCAGCAACTTGTGCTGACGGCGACCCGTTAAGGACCGTCTCCTTTGATGCTTCGCGAGTTGCGAGAACAGGCACAACGACGCGCACGAAACAACTCGGTACGAACTATCTTATCAAATATTGAGTTAGTATTTGATAATAAAGAAAGCTCCAAGTTGTTTCGTTCTGGTCGTGTTTCCAGCCCGCGAATTCCTCGATGAATCCATATAAGCGCCTTGATATGTGTAATACCCGCTTCCTTGATCTGCTTGAGCGCCAGAATTGTAGAACACACCAGATGCACCTGGATAAACAAGGCCGACGAAGCCGGTTAGCTTCTGCCCTTGGTCATCTTTGAACTGGCCGCGTAAATATGAATCGACAGAAGCGATGTTAAACGAAGTGATTTTTCTAGAGGAGGTTTTTTATGAGAGTCTATGATTATCATCCAGCGACGGGTGAGTTTCTGCCAGCGCAATCAGACGATGGAGGATATGATGCCCCAATTTCACCCAGGCAAAAAGGAGAATACCTGCAGCCGAAAAACTCCACGACGGCGAAGCCGCCGATCGCCGGGGCGCATCAGATTCAGGTCTACAATGGGGAAACTTGGGATCTCAAGGACGATTGGCGCGGCGTAGCGGCCTGGAAAAACGCTAACGGTGAAAAGCTCGCGATCACCGAAATCGGCATCATGCCTGATTGCGCGTACACTGAAATTGAGCCTCCATTCGAGATGCGGAATCCCACGTATGATGATGGCGCGTGGCGCGAGAAGACTGACCTTGAGGTCTACGACGAGGCGCATGCGGCTGATCCGGTGGCATGTGTCGAACAGTACTCGGCCCTCCGTCGAGCCGAGCGTGACAATCAGATCCGCATCGAGCAGGACATGATCGATCGACACGAAAACGAAGTCGCCGATGGAGACCAGCCAACCGAAACCGCCGCGACGATATCGAAGCGCCGAAAGCGGATCAAGGCCCTTCGCGCGGTACCGGATCAACCGACATTCCCCCGGTCGGTGGTTTGGCCTCCCGCGTCAACGAATTGATTATCTATGCGGTTATCCTGTCTCGGGTTCTACCTGTAAAACATTGCTATGATCATTCTCGCTTGCTTGAGCGAGCAAAAAATTAAACGGGAAGAGCCCGAGAACAGCAATTCTCGGACAAGCGCCAAAACGCTTACAGTTTGACCTGCTTCCACCCGACCCGTGCGCACTGGGTGATTAAAGTATCGGTCTTTCTTGTCGCAAGGTTTACCCAAAACAGGTGGGAAAATGAAAACTCCAATAACGTACTACGGTGGCAAACAGCAACTTGCAAAGACCATCACCAGCCTGATTCCTTGTCACAGACTTTATTGCGAACCCTTTATAGGCGGGGCCGCAATCTTCTTTGCGAAAGAACCATCCGAGGTCGAGATCCTTAATGATATCAACTCAGAAATCGTGAATTTCTATGAAGTGATTCAACGGGATTTTGTCTCGCTTTGGCAGGAAGTCGCAATCAGTTTGCATAGCCGAAAGATGCACGAACATGCCCGCGTTGTCTATAAGAATCCAGAGATGTTCGACAGAATAAAGCGAGCATGGGCGGTCTGGATGCTTTCGAACCAAAGCTATGGAGCACTATTCGATGGTGGATGGGGTTATGATGTATCCGGCCAGACTTCAAGAAAGATTTCGGCTAAAAGAGATTCATTCACTGAGGAATTGGCGATACGTCTTCAGAACGTACAGCTGGAATGTGGTGACGCGCTCCGGATCATCAGAAGCCGAGATGAAGCTGATGCTTTTTTCTATCTTGACCCACCGTATCCCGATACCGACCAGGGCCACTATGACGGGTATTCTTCGGAAGACTTCAAACAGCTACTCGAAACGATCGAACGTCTGCAGGGTAAATTCCTGCTTAGTTCGTTCAGGCATAAGTACCTGAGCGAGTTCACGGCCAGAAACGGTTGGTGCCAGGTTGAATTGAGAATGGCAAAGTCGATGAGCGCCAACTCGAAACGTTCTGTGCAAAAGATAGAGGTTCTGACCGCAAACTTCCCGATATCGATCAAAGAACAGGCTGTTTAAGGCATAAAAAAGCCTGTTTTACCGCGCATAAATGCAGGGTAAAACAGGCAATTACAGTGAAAAACAAGCCAAATTTATCAAACTATATGACATTTTTTATCATTTTTCGTGGCGCGTTACAGTGTATATCAGCGAAAACGGGACGAGTGGAGGCGATACCGTCTCTCCCGACGGCTGCGTGCACGATCCCGTTCGCGTCGAGTATCTCCGTCGGCACTTTGCCGCCGCCTGGCAGGCCATTCAGGAAGGATGCGACGTTCGCGGGTATTTCGTCTGGTCGTTCTACGATAACTTCGAGTGGGGATTCGGCTTTACCAAGCGGTTCGGCGTCGTCTATACCGACTACGCGCGGGATTTGAGGCGGATCATCAAGGACTCGGGGCATTTCTTCGCGGGGGTATGTGCCGACAATGGCTTCATGGTTACGTGATAGGCGCTGTACACGAGCGGTGTTTTTATAAGTTGACATGAGCAACAAATAGGATGTATGATGACAGAGGCGAATCGGTATCGGGGAAAAAACCGAATGGTGATTTTTCAGGTCCCGATGCTACAATACCCCGTGAAGGAGTGCCCATGTCCATCATCGAAGTCGACGGCCTTTGCCGTAATTTTACCTACTACGAAAAAGCGGAGGGTCTTGGCGGGTCGTTTCGCAATCTTTTCTCGCGGAAGGCGCTCGTGAAGGAAGCCGTCAAGGACGTCAGCTTTACCATCGAAGAGGGGACGACCGTCGGGTTCCTCGGGCCAAACGGCGCAGGCAAGACGACGACGCTCAAGATGCTTTCCGGAATCATGCATCCGAGTTCGGGCGAGGCGAGGGTGCTCGGGTACGTACCCTGGCTCCGGAAGAAGGACTTCCGGATGCAGATCGCGATCGTGATGGGGCAGCGGAGCCAGCTTTGGCCCGATCTTCCGGCGATTGAGTCATTCGACCTCAATCGAGCGATTTATGAGATAGACCGTTCGGAGTATCGCCGGACGCTCGACGAGCTTGTTTCTCTTTTCGGGATCGAAGCCCAGCTGCAGGTTCAGGTACGCCGCCTCTCCCTTGGCGAGCGTATGAAGATGGAGATCATCGCCTCGCTCCTTCACCGGCCCAGGGTGCTCTTCCTTGACGAGCCCACGATCGGGCTCGACATCATCTCGCAGCGCGCGATTCGCGACCTCCTGAAAAGCCTTAACGGCAGGTTCGGCACCACCGTGATGCTCACGAGCCACTATCTTTCCGACATCGAGGACCTGTGCGAGCGCATTGTCCTCATCAATCACGGAAGCGTCGTGTACGACGGCGCGCTTTCGGGCGTCAACGATACGCTCGCCGACCGGAAGACCGTGAGCCTCGTGCTCTCCGAGGAGGTGAGCCTCGAGCTGCTTGCGAAATACCCGGGCTTTAAGGCGATTGAGGATTCGCGGGCGGTCTTTGTGGTCGAGCGGTCGGACGTCCGCGACTTCTCGCGGCGCGCGCTCGACGAGCTTCCGGTGACAGACCTAACGATCGAGGACATGCCGCTCGAGGAAGGCATCGCGCGCCTGTATCGCGGGGAGGCGTTCCATGGCTGAAGCGGCCGTCGCCATCAAGTACGCGTGCGTGTTCGGCACCGGGATCAAGGCCGGACTCGAATATCGCGCTAATATCTGGTTCTCGATAGCGGGCGCCATCGCCCCCGTCGTTATCCAGACCGCGCTCTGGCTCGTCCTTTACGGGAACGATCCCAACGAGACGATGTTCGGTTTTACCTTCGCGCAAATGGTCGCCTATACCGTCATCGCGCAGCTCGTCGCTCGGCTCGTGAGAACGGGCTTCGAGTACGACGTTAATTACGAAATCAGGACGGGAAGCCTCGACCGGTATCTCGTGAAGCCCATCGGCTACTTCGGTTACCGGCTGTTTGCCTTCCTCGGCGACAAGATCGTGCAAAGCGCCGTGATGGGCGCCCTTCTCGCATGCTCCGTCGCGGCCCTCTCGTTCGTCCTCGGCTTTCTGGTTACGCCTGCGTCCATATCCCTTTTCCTCGCCGCGATGGCTTTCGCCTTCGTCATGAACTTCCTCATCTTTTGGTGCGTGTCGCTTGCGGGCTTCTGGCTCACCGAGATTGGGTATCTTTTCGAGGCCGTTCGCATCGTGATCGTCGCGCTATCGGGTGGTATCCTCCCGCTCGCGGTCTTTGGCTCGGGGCCTGAGCGCGTTCTCTCGGCTCTCCCGTTTCGTTTCACGATCCAGTTCCCGACGGAGCTGCTCGCGGGCCGCGTGCCACCGTCTGCGGTTCTTCCGTCCTTCGCGCTTGCCGCGTTCTGGATTCTCGCCCTCGCGGCCCTAGGCCAGCTCGTCTGGCGTCGGGGCATCCGCCGCTTTGCGGCGGTGGGGAGCTGACCATGCGCGAGATTATCAGGCACTTCAAGATTTGGCTCATGCTCGTGAGGATCAATTTCATGAGTCAGATGGAATACCGCGCGAATTTCGTGACGGGCATCCTCATGGAAGCCGGTTACCTTTTCGCGAAGATCATGTATGTCATCGTCGCCTACCGCGCGGGAAAGTCGATTGCGGGTTTCGGCGCGGACGAGATCCTCGTCTTCGTCGGGAGCTATGTCGCGGTTACGGGCTTTTACGCGGGCGTACTCGCGATGAATCTCTTCCAGCTTTCGACCCTCGTGCGGGACGGTTCCTTCGACATGCTCCTCGTCAAGCCCGTCAATACCCAGTTCCTCGCGACCTTCAGGCGATCGGACATGGGGCCGTTCATCTTCGACACGGTCGCCGGCATTATCATGGTTATCATGGGACTCTTTCGCATGGGCGTCGGATTCGATATCGTCGGCATTCTCGGCTGGGCCTTTTTCGCCGCCTCGGGCGCCGCCGTCGGCTACGCCCTATGGCTCATCCCGCTTACCCTCGTCTTCAGGATCGTTCGCGCGGACGCGATTGCCGGCCTTTGCGATTCTTTTTGGGACTTCAACAACGTGCCGATGGTGGTCTATAACCGCGTCGGACAGACGATCGGAACCTTCGTCATCCCGATATTCGTCATCACGAATTTCCCCGCCCTCTTCGCCCTCGGTCGCATGTCGTCCGCGTTCTTCGTTTGGGGCGTCGCCGCACCCGTTCTCTTCGGCTATATCGCCTCGCGATGCTGGAAGGCCGGTATCCGCAATTACGCGAGCGGGGGAAATTAATCCGGGACAGTGCCGACCTTGCACCTTTTTGGAGGTGACCGCCGCGCGATAATCGAGTATACTTTGAATCGTCCGGAAAGACACTGGAGGTTATGATGCTCAGGCACATCGTCATGTGGAAATTCAAGGATGAGGCGGAGGGCAAGACCCGCGCCGAGAACTGTCACTACGTCAAGGAACTGCTCGAATCGCTTCCCTCGCGCATGCCGGTTATCCGCAGGCTCGAGGTTGGCCTCAATGAATTCCGGTCGCCCATGTCGTCCGACATGGTGCTGATCGCCGACTTTGACTCAAAAGAGGATCTTGACATCTACGCCGTACATCCCGAACACGTCAAGGTGAGCGAGTACGTCGGCAAGGTCAGGCTCGACCGCACGGTCGTCGATTACATCATCTAGGGGTTTTTCGTGACAGAACGACATGTCAACTGGTTCGCGCTCGAGAAGGCTTGCGCCCGGCCCGGTTGCCCGCTTTGCACCATCGTCGCCGATCGCTCGGCGCGCTATATCGATAACATGCTTTTCGAGCACGTGTCCGACCGGGGCTTTCGCGCCCAATACCGCGAGGCGGGCGGTTTTTGCCCGACGCACGCGAAAAACCTCGATTCCTATCGGGACGGGCTCGCGGTCGCCATTCTTGGCGTCGATATTCTCACGGACGCGCTGCCTGCGCTCAGGAAACGGAAGGCGACGAAGCCGGCAGGGGCGTGTCCCGCCTGCGCCGAGACCGAACGCGTCAATCGCGAGTTCCTCGGGTTTTTGGCCGGAACTTCCGACGAGGATTTCACCCGCTTCTTTACTGCGTCGGCGGGCCTTTGCCTTCCCCATTACCGCAAACTGCTTTCGACCGTCAAGAAGGTACCTGACTGGCTCGTCCGGTTTCAGGAAGAAAAGTTCGACCTTCTCCTTAAGCGCGCGTCTGCCTTCGTCGAGTTTTCGGCCTGGGGCCGACAGAAAGACTTCGACGGGCTTTCAGACGCCGACAAGGTCGTCTGGAAGGAGCTCGCGCTTGCCCTCCGGGGCTCTTCCGACTGACCTATCCGTTTACAGAAATCGGTAAAAACGGTACTATACGGTCCAGGAGTTTAACCATGAAAAAATTCATTGCGATCGCCGCTTGCGTCATGCTCGCCGCGATGGTGTTTGTTTCCTGCGCGAAGTCTGGCGCTTCCGCCAAGGATGAGTCCCTCAAAAAAATTATGGAAAAGAAGACCTTCGTGCTCGGTCTCGATGATTCCTTCCCTCCGATGGGTTTCCGCGACGAGAATAACGAGATCGTCGGATACGACGTCGACCTCGCGCGCGAAGTGGCGAAGCGCATGGGCGTCGAGCTTATCCTTCAGCCGATCGACTGGAACGCGAAGGAGCAGGAGCTCAACACCGGAAAGATCGACTGCATCTGGAACGGCTTTACCATTACCCCGGAGCGATCAGAGGCTATGACCTTTACGAAGCCCTACCTCAAGAACGCGCAGGTCGTCGTCGTCCGCGCCGATTCAGGCTATAAAACCCTTGCCGACCTCTCGGGCAAATCCGTCGGCCTCCAGGCAGGATCGTCCGCCGCTGATGCGCTTGATGGAGCCAAGGACTTCAAGGCGAGCCTCAAGGGCGTCGTCGAGTTCAAGGATAACCTCACCGCGCTCATGGATCTCGAGGTCAAGGGCGTCGATGCCGTCATCATGGATCTCATGGTCGCGAACGACAACATCAAGCGTTCCGCAAAGCCGTACGTCATCCTTGACGAATCGCTTTCCCCCGAGGACTACGGCGTCGGCTTTCGCAAGACGGACGTCGCGCTCATGACCAAGGTTCAGGAAACCCTTGAGGCCATGGCCAAGGACGGAACTATCGCGCCGATCGCAACCAAGTGGTTCGGTGCCGACATCTCGACCGTCGGAAAGTAAGTTTTTCTTTCGCTGCGGGATCGTTCGTTCCATGCAAGTGCGCGACGCATATCGGGGCGGTAACAAGGAGTCTTTGTGGGTAAGATGATAGAGGCGATGCTTCAAGGCTCACTCGTTTCGCTTGAGGTTTTTTTCCTCACCCTGCTTTTCTCGCTTCCGCTCGCGTTGCCCATCGCGCTTGCCCGAATGTCCCGCAAGCGCATTGTCGCGCACGTCGTGAACGCGTATCTTCTGATAATGCGCGGCACGCCGCTCATCCTGCAGCTTATCTTCGTATATTTCGCGCCATATTACCTTTTCGGCATTTCATACGACCGCTTTGTCGCGGTCATAATCGCGTTCGTCCTCAATTACGCCGCTTATTTCGCCGAGATATACCGCGGCGGCATTGAGGCTATTCCCCGCGGGCAGTACGAGGCCGCGAAGGTACTCGGCTTCACGAAGGGCCAGACCTTCTTTCGCATCGTCCTTCCGCAGGTGATCAAGCGCATCCTTCCGTCCTCGGCGAACGAGGTTATTACGCTCGTCAAGGACACCGCGCTCGCGCAGACCATCGGCGTCGCCGAGCTTTTTCGCGTCGCGCAAAATGCCTCGGCCCGGCAGTTTTCCACCGCGCCGATCTTCGTCGCGGGTATCTTTTACTTCGTCATGAACTGGGTAGTCTCGGCAGCCTTCGCGCGCGCCGAGAAGAAACTGTCTTACTATCGATAGGCCTCGGGAGCGCACCATGGAAATCGTCTCGGTTCAGCATCTGTCAAAATCGTTCGGTACCCTTGAGGTCATCAAGGATATTTCATTCTCCGTCCGAGAGGGCGAGGTTCTCGCGATCATTGGGCCTTCGGGCTCGGGAAAATCGACGCTCCTTCGGTCGGTAACCCACCTCGAGGAGGTTTCGGGCGGGACTATTCGGGTCTCGGGGCTCGACATGGTGTCCGATGGGGTGTACGCGAATCCCGAAATCCTCAGGTCCATTTGCCTCAAGGTAGGCCTTGTCTTTCAGAACTTCAACCTTTTCCCTCATTTCTCCGTGCTGAAAAACGTTACCGAGGCGCAGATTCGCGTTCTGGGCCGCAAGCCTTCCGACGCCGCCCACCGCGCCCGCTCGCTTCTCGCGAAGATGGGGCTCGCCGACAAGGAGTCGTCTTATCCCTTCGAGCTTTCGGGCGGACAGCAGCAGCGCGTATCGATCGCGCGCGCCCTTGCCCTTGATCCCGCGGTTCTGTTTTTCGACGAGCCGACAAGCGCTCTCGATCCCGAGCTGACGGGGGAGATCCTCAAGGTAATCCGCGCCCTCGCCTCGGACAAGATGACCATGGTCATCGTTACCCACGAGATGGCCTTTGCGCGCGATGTCGCGGATCGCGTCATTTTCATGGACTCAGGTGTGATTATCGAGGAAGGGAAAGCGTCCGACGTGATCAATAATCCGAAAAACGATCGGACGAAGGAATTTCTCGGGCGATTTACCGGGTAAACGGGCGCATTCCGCGCCTTCGCGCGGCACGGCGAATCAGGGGCTGACGGAAACCGAAAGGTTCGCGATAGTGTATTTTTCCGCCTCGCTTGCGGGCAGCGCCTTGCAGAATAACCAGCCCTGAATCTTGTCGCAATGCCGCGTCGTGAGGTAGTCAAGCTGCATGTCGGTCTCGACTCCTTCCGCTATAACGGTCAATCCCATCATCTTGCCTATTCCGACGATATTGCCCGTGATCGTGTGTTCGATATTTTCCGCGGTTACCGCGTCGATAAAGTTCTTGTCGATCTTGAGTACGGTTATCGGTAATTGCTCGAGATAGCTCAGCGACGAGTATCCCTTACCAAAATCGTCAAGCGCGATTCCGATGCCAAGCGACCGGATTTTCATCAGGCTTCCCTCGATCAGGGAGTAGGATTCCATCATGACCGATTCTGTGATCTCGAGCTCGAGAAACTCCGGGTTAACTGCGGTGCGATCAAGGATGCGCATGACCGAGGCGACGAAATCTTCCTGCAGAAGCTGGATGATGGAGATATTCACCGACATAATGAGTTCGGTATAGCCCGCAGCATGCATGCGGGTAAGGAAGCTGCATGCCTGCTCGAGGACCCATTCGCCGATCGGCACGATAAGGTGCGTTTCCTCGGCGACGGGAATGAACTTGTCCGGGGAGACCCATCCGAGCGCGGAACTGTTCCAGCGGAGGAGGGCCTCGAAGCTCGCGACCCGGCGGGTCGCGACGTCGATCTGCGGCTGGTAATAGACCTCAAGTTCGCGGCTGATGAGCGCCTCGTGCAGGTATTCCCCCATCTTCATGCGCTCGTTGACCGGGCTCATCATATTGATGTTATAGAGGCAAGCCCGGTTTTTGCCATTTTTCTTGGCCTGGTACATCGCGATATCGGCGCATTTGAGCAATTCGTCGGGATCGGTGCTGTGGATGGGGTAGAGGGCGATCCCGATGCTGACCGAGCTGTGGATAAGGTTCTTCTCGATCGAAAAGGGAGTATCGAAAAGCTTACGGAATCGGTCCGTTTTCGCGCTGATATCGCTGATTTGGTTGAAGCGAGCGAGGATGACGAATTCGTCACCGCCGAGGCGGTAGAGCTCGTCCGGAAGCGAAACGTACGAGAGGAGCCGTTCCGCGATGCGGAAAATGAGCTCGTCGCCGAATACATGGCCCATGGTGTCGTTGATGAGCTTGATATCGTCGACATCGATGAAGAGTATCGCCTTCGAGCTTCCTTTGCCCGCTTCCTTGAGATAGTCGGGAAACCGCTCAATGAGTTTGCGACGATTGGAAAGCCCGGTCAGGTTATCATAATAGGCCAGGGACTTAAGCTCGCTCTTGCTTTCCTGTATAATCTGCTCGCTGTCGCTTTGCTTGCGGAATGCCGGCTCGATAAGCAGGTAGATCAGGATGGCGCTGAGAATAACGAAGATAAAGCCCTTAAATATTGAAATCAGGTTTCGCGTCGCGATATCCGGAATCAGTATCTGAACCGCGAGATCCGAGAAAAGTATCCAGACAAGCCCAAATGCAAGATAAATGGCAGCGATTTTGAGGGCGATGAGCCATACGGGTTTCCGTTCGGAGACAAGGAAGAATTTTAACGGCTTTTTATCTCGAGTTACCATATATTTCAGTATAATATATCACGGTTCTCCCTGCATGAATTCGCTATATTGACGGTTTTTTCCTTTTCCGGTATATATATAGTTCGTATAACTACGTGATTTTATGGGCGAAGAGTTCCCAGGAGGATATAGAGTGAGCGTTAAAATCAGATTGAAGAAGTTCGGAAGCAAGGCACGTCCCTATTACCGCATCGTGGTTCAGGACGCGCGCGAACCCCGCGACGGCCGCACCATTGACGAAGTAGGCATCTATCACCCGATCGAGGCCGAGGAAAAGCAGGTTTCTTTTGATTCCGATAAGATCCGCAAATGGCTCGATAACGGCGCACAGCCGTCCGATACCGTTCGTGGTCTCCTGAATCGCAAGAACTTTACCCTGTAATTGCAGGGAAAGGCATAGCGCGTGGAAAAAGATTTGGTTGAATATATCGCTAAATCCCTGGTAGACGATCCCGCAGCGGTATCGGTCAGCGAGGTTGAAGGCGAAAAGGCCACTATCCTTGAGCTCCGTGTCGCGCCTGAGGATATTGGCAAGGTGATCGGTAAATACGGACGCATCGCTAAGGCTATGCGCACCGTTCTGAGCGCCTCGTCGGGAAAGTCCGGCAAAAGGGTCAGTCTGGAAATACTTGATTGATGGACTTGATGGTTACCGGAATTGTCCGTTCATCCCATGGGCTGGACGGCTTCGTTAAGGTTGAAAGTACTTCCGGGGAGTTCGCGCATTTTGCCGGCCTTTCCGAAGTGCAATTGCGTTTTGGCGGAAACGGCCCTTCAGGCGGCGACGCCGAAAACGCTACCGCAAAACGGTATGAAATCGAGGCCGTGGAAGCTTCCTCGGCCTTGCTTTTGATTAAATTTCGGGGAGTGGATACGCCCGAGCAGGCCAAACGGCTTGCCGGTGCGCAGATCCTCGTTCCCCGCGACAAGGCTTGCCCCCTTTCCGAGGGTGAGTACTATGTCAGTGATCTTTGTCAGTGTGTTCTTGTGTATCAGGGTACTCCGTTGGGTACCATCATCGGTGTACAGGAAGGCGGGGCAGGAGACCTTCTCGAGGTTTCCCTAACCGAAAGCTTGAGTCTGGAATTATCCAAACGCACGGCGCTTGTGCCACTCCGCAAGGAGTTTGTCGGCAAGATCGACATGAAAGCACGGACCGTAGAGCTGACGCACCGCTGGATTCTGGAGTAGATCTTCATGAAGTTCCATGTGCTGACCTTGTTTCCCGAGATACCGCGCGCCTTTTTCGAGAATTCGATAATGGCTAAGGCGGTTGAACGGGGAATTATCGCCTACAACCTGGTGAACATCCGGGATTTTGCCTTTAACAAGCATAGATCCTGCGATGACAAACCCTACGGAGCCGTCAACGACAAGCATGTGCCTGGTATGTTGATGCTTCCCGAGCCTCTGTCGCTCGCGCTCGAATCGGTTGGCGCCGTTCCACGGAACGCCCAAACCGGAATCGAAGGCGCGGACGGCAGTGCGCAAAGCGCGCGGAAACGGGTCATTTACGTGACCCCTTCCGGAAAGACGCTTACTCAAGCGCTTGCCGCCGAGCTTGCGCGGGAAGAAGAATTGGTCTTTGTGTGCGGTCGGTACGAAGGTATCGACCAGCGCGTCATCGACCTCTTCGTGGACGACGAGATCTCGATTGGCGACTATGTCATGTCGTCGGGCGAGCTCGCGGCTACCGTCATCATCGATACCGTGTACCGTCTTATCGACGGCGTCATATCGAGCGAGTCTCTCGAGGAGGAAAGCTTCTCGGGAGGGTTTCTTGAATATCCTCAATACACGAGACCTGAAATATTCCGGGACCTGAGCGTTCCGGAGATGCTCCTTTCGGGGCATCACGAGAAAATACGGCGTTGGCGTTTGCGGAAACGTATCGAGAAAACGCTCAATGTCAGACCCGACCTTATTGAAAAGGCGCGGTCTTCCGGTTCTCTTTCAAAAGAGGCGGAAAAAATCATCAAGGAGATTGAAAATGGCAATTGACCTGATCCGAACAATCGAACAGAGCCAGAAAAAAGCAGAGGTTCCGGCATTCAATGTCGGTGATACCGTAAAGGTTCACTTCAAGATCGTTGAAGGCAAGAACGAGCGCATTCAGATATATGAAGGCCTTGTTATATGCTTCAAGAACTCCGGAATCGGCAAGACCTTTACCGTTCGCAAGAACTCCTACGGCGTTGGCGTCGAGCGCGTGTTCCCGCTTCATTCGCCTCGCATCGATACCGTCGAGGTCGTTCGCGCCGGTAAGGTTCGCCGCGCCAAGCTCTACTACATCCGCGAGAAGATTGGTAAAGCCGCGAAGATCAAGACCCTTATCGGGAAGAAAGAAGGCTCCGAAGCCTGATGCAAAGCCGGACGGAACCGTCCGGCTTTTTTATTGGGGAAGGTAAGGCGGCATGATTCAGTCGGGATCGTATTTCCGCGAGATCGTCACTTTGTCCGGACCGTCAAACCTGTCGCGGACCGTTCACGACGGCGATATCGTCCGCGTTGAGGTGCTCGATCGGCGATCGGACGGAACCTTTCGCGTCAGGGTCGCCGGTGTAACGCTTTCGGCCGCCGATATCGGTTCACGCTCTCCGGGCGAAGTATTTACTGCTCGTATCCGCCTTTCTTCCACCTCCGTTTTCCTTCATCCCCTTGCCCCCGATGCACCCGTACCTCAAAACCTGTTCGCGCAACTCGGTATACCGGAAACCCCGGTAACCGGCTTTCTTGTCGCTTTTTTTCAGTCAATTCGCGCGAAGCTCGACCCTGCGTCCATCAAGAACCTCGCTTCCATCGCCGCGAGGTTCCCCGGAAAGGAGCTGCGTGCCGCCGAAGCCGCAGCCTTGCTTGCCGAGCGGGGCATAGAGCCGTCTGACGCGGCTGTCGAGCGGCTCATTCGCTGCATGGAGGGGGAAGGGGCCCTTTCGGACGATTTGGGCTCTACCGATGACGACGTATCGGCCGATGATGACCACGGCGCGAGCGACGATCGTCGCAATGCGAGCGGCGATGGCCGAGGCGCGGCGGACGACGGTAAATCTCGCGATTTTCTTTCCTTCATAAATATGAAAAAGGGTCATCAGTTTCACTGGATCGTTATTCCGTTCCGGACCGAGCTATCTGGGCTTCCTTCTGCGGGTTCCATCCGCTTTTTGCTCGATACTGAATCTCTCCGGGTTCACGGTACGCGCGTAACGTGCGTTATCGGGAATCATGATTGGGATTTCGATTTGACGAAAAACGAATGCATTTTATCTGCTGCGCCGCCTTTTGACGCTGTCATATCCGCGAAATTTAGTGTATATTTAAAATGTCTAATGGAAAGGTCGGGCATTACCTCGGTGAATTGGCGTTCTGACTCCCTCGGGCCGGAATCGCTCGTAAGTCAGGTGGACGTGCGGGTATGAGAGAAATCCGGAAAGCGGTCGCGCTCTCGTATGACCGTACCGTAGAAGCGCCGCTCGTCATAGCGAGTGGGCGAGACGCGCTTGTCGACCGCATGCTCGCTATCGCGAACGATTGCGGAATAACGATTATACAGGATTCCGTTCTTGCCGATATCCTTTGTGAGGCCGAAATTGGATCGTGTATTCCGCGGGAAACATATGAGGCGGTTGCCGCCATTTTTGCCTTTCTCGAGAAGGGTGTAGATGAGCATTGGTTTTAAGCGATTTTTTAAAGTGTTCGTATAGAGGTTTCTATGTTGAAAAAAGTGTTTCGTAACGAGATAACGGAAGGTATCCGTTTTTCAGCACCTGTTTTCTTCGATGATGGCGAAAACATGCTGGTAAGCAAAGGCGTACCGATCAAAAACCGGGAAATTCATGCCCTTGACCGCTGGAAAATTCCCTATGTCCTGACGGCCGGCACCCTGCTCAAGGGAACTGAAATGCCCGATACGTTTGACGAGCCCGAGGAACTTTCCGCTGAAGATGAGCTCGAGAGCCTTGAGGATATCGATGCTGCGTCGGCGGAAGATGGTGCCGTCGGGGCCGGAAACGCTGAGATAGCGGGACTCGATGAATTTCAGTACACCTCGGAGCAAATCATCAAGCTTCCCGAGGTTCTCGAGAACCACGAGCTTTATAAAACCTACAGCGACCTGATCCGCGACCTCGACTCGACGTTCGATGATATAAAGAAACAGAAGGACATACGGACTCGGAGTATCGACCGGATCGTCAGCGAGCTTTTGGGCGTGCTGCAGCACGAGCGCTCGGGCATTATCGGTTTTATCCTCGGCGGCGATGTCGAATCGATGGATCTTGCGAAGTGCGCCATCAATACCGCGATCCTCTCGATCATCATCGGCGAACACCTTGGCTTGCCCCGACATCGGCTCCTTCAGGTTGCGACCGGCGCGTTGCTCCATGACATAGGTATGGTAAAGATCCCCGAAACCATTGTGCATAAAGAAGGAAAGCTTGACGACAACGAGACGCAGATCATGCGCTCGCATCCTTTCTATGGCTATAAGCTCATCGTAAACGAGCTTTTGTACGCGGACGAGGTTGGCAAGATCGCAGCGCAGCACCATGAGCGCTGGGACGGTGAGGGCTATCCTTCGCGCATCGCCGGGCAGAGCATTGATATCGGTGCCCGCATCGTCTCGGTCGCGGACGCCTTTGAGGCGATGGTTTCGCCCAAAGCCTGGCGCGACTCGATGGTCGGCTATCAGGCTATGAAAAACCTCCTTTCGGACAACGCGCGCCGCTTCGATCCCGATATCATCAAGGCAATGATCCAGAGTATGGGCATCTATCCTGTCGGATCGATCGTCCTGATGAATAATTCAACCATAGCCCGCGTTATCGAAAGCCATCGGGAGGCACCGCTTCGCCCGAAAATCCGCGTTCTGATCGATGAATTCGCCAAACCCTATACCCAGAACGAGGGCGAGGTTATCGATCTGATGGAAAACCGCACCATGTTTATCGCGCGCGCAATCGATCCCTCGGAGTATCAAAAAGCTCGGTGATCCCATCAGGTTCCGGGAAGGATCGCGTCGACTCACGCCGGGAAACCGGCCTTGCGGGCGAGGAGCAGGCCTCTCGGGACCTCGTTGCGCGCGGATTCAGGATAATCGCGCGAAACTGGAGGACACGCCGGGGGGAAATCGATATAATAGCGATTGAAGGCGATACTCTCGCGTTTATCGAGGTAAAGACCTGGCCGCACGGCGATGAAGCCGATCTTGAAATCGTGATCGGACCCGCCAAGCGTAAAAGAATGACCGAAACGGCTAAATGTTTTCTCGACGCACATCGACAATATAATGGTATGTATGCGCGGTTTGACGTGATCTTTGCCTCTTCCGTTTCAAGAACGGATGGCTCTTTCCGATTCCGTCACCTTAGAGATGCCTTTTCGGAGCGTGAATGATGACTAAGACTATCGTAGCTGAAGATCCCAGAATCCTTGAACTCAAGGAAAAGATAAAGGACGACAGCTATATTCAGGGTGCAATCCAGCGGATTGCGCTCGTTTTGAGCGACAAATTGATTGACGTGAAGGAAACTACCAATGAGCGATTATTCTGAATCATCGCGCCGGCGTGACCGGCATAGACGACATCGCGGGCGCGATGGAAAGCCAGCGGAAGCGGGCCAACAGCGCGCTTCCGCGCCGGGACGAGACGGGGGTGGACGTGATGCGTCCTCCCGTGACGGCGGACGGCGGGATGCCCGCGTTCGCGACGAGAACCGCGCCCGTGACGAGCGCAAGGAACGGGAAAAGCGGGCAGAACCGCTTCCGCCGCTTCCAAAGCTTCCGACGCCGGTTTGCGCGAAGTGCGGCGAACCGATCCAGGATATCACCTCCGCGCTTTGCGATAAGGAATCGGGATCGCCGGTTCATTTTGACTGCGTGCTTCAGTTTCTCCAGGGAGCCGAAAACCTCGCCGAAAACGAGAAGCTCGTGTATATCGGGCAGGGACGTTTTGCGGTTATGGTCTTCGAAAACCCGGCCGATACGCGCAAGTTCACGATCGTGCGTACCATTGAATGGGAACGCCGCGAGGATCGCGCGGAATGGCGAACCGATATCTCCGGGCGTTTCAGTCAGATAAAATAATCCTTTTCTTATGCAACCAAGTGAAAAGAGTGTCCGGCTAGGAATAGCCGGATTTTTTTTATTCTCATCTTGACAGGGTTTAGTATCCGGTATATTGTGCATCAACTGATGTGTAAAACTCGTTGCATAACAAATGGTGTATTACGAAGGTGGAATCGGTCACGACAGGTTGAAAGGATGTACGGATGGCTCCGAAGTTTAAGGTAAATCGCGAACAGATCGTTCATGCGGCCTATGAGATTCTTGAAGCGAGCGGTATACAGGCGGTTACAACCCGCTCAATCGCCGAGTCTTTGGGGATTTCAAGCAGACCCATTTATTCATTCTTCCCGTCGATGGAAAAGGTACAAGACGCGCTCGTCGATGAATGCGCCAAGATCATGCGCGAATATATGACCCGTCCTTTTACGGACGAAGCCTTTCTCAATATGGGCGTCGGCTTTGTCGCATTCTATCGCGAGAAGCGGTATGTCGCGGAATTCATGGAAAAATATTGGCTGAGCGAAGGCATTCAAAAAGTAGAAAACGAGGTTTTTAACGGTTTTTACGAGAAGGTAAAAAACCAGGAGCATTACAGCAAACTCACCCGGGAACAGCTCTGGCTTATCTACCAGAAGATGTCCACTTTTACGTATGGCCTCGTCATGCACACGCGAACCTCTGGGGCCGATCTCACCGAGGAGGCGATCATCAAGGTACTCGAGGAGACGGGCGAGGCGCTCATTGTTCATCAGTTATGGGTTAACGACGGAAAGCCCGGCGTAAAAGCGCCGGATTTTCACGTGGGAAAATGATTAATCATTCAAAACGTATCCAGGAGGATGTATGGCAATAATTCAGCTAAGCCAGGCAAGAAAGAATTACATGCTGGGCAAAACGATCGTCGAGGCCGTGAAGGGCGTCGATATCAGCATCGAGGCGGGTGGCTTTATCTCGATCGCGGGACCGTCGGGTTCCGGCAAATCGACCATTCTCAATATGATCGGGCTCATCGACACGCCGACAAGCGGCGAGGTCTTCATCAACGGAGAGTCGACGTCGCGCCTCAAGGATCGGGAGCTTACCCGGCTCAGGCACGATTTCATCGGCTTTATCTTTCAGAGCTTTAACCTGATACCGGTCCTGAACGTCCGCGAGAACATCGAGTTCCCGCTCTTGCTCGGGAAGAAGGGACGGATAACGAAGGAGAGCCGCGAGTGGGTCGATTTCCTGATCGCGGAGGTTGGGCTTAAGGACCATCAGAAGCATCGGTCGAACGAGCTTTCAGGCGGACAGCGGCAGCGCGTCGCGATCGCCCGCGCGTTGGTGGGAAAGCCCGAGGTCGTGCTCGCCGACGAACCGACCGCCAACCTCGACTCGGTCACCGGCGAGCAGATTCTGGCCCTCATGAAAAAGGTGAACCGGGAACTCAACACGACCTTCATCTTCTCGACGCACGACGACAAGGTCGTTGGCCTTGCCGATCACGTTATCCGCCTCAAGGACGGGTTGGTGACCGAAGACGCCAAAAGGAGCTGAACCATGGTTTGGGCAATTGCGATCAGGAATCTTTGGCAGCACCGCGCTAAGACGCTTATCATCGGAATATTGATTACCATAGCGATAACGCTCGCGTTCGCGGGCAACGCGTTCATCGACTCGATGATAAAGAACATTTCCGGGATATTCACCGACTATTACACCGGCGACGTGCTCATCACCTCGTCCGAGACGATGGGCGCCGGGGTCTTCGGCGCGCAGAGCGACGAGATCATGACCTTTCCGGTGATACCCGTCATGAAGGACTACGACCGCGCGATGGAGATCGTCGCGTCGGTTCCCGGCGTAAAGGCCGTGACCCATCAGCTTTCGGGGTACGCGCTCATCAACATGGAGCAGGCAGGCATGGACTATGCATGCTTCTTTGGGGTCGAGCCCGGCTACTTCGACGTGATGCCGGGAATCGAAATCCTCGATGGGCGGCTTTTGAAGCCCGGAGAGGAGGGGATGCTTCTCCATTACGATATCTGGAAGAAACTGAAGGAACAGAAGAATATCGAATACAAGCTTGGCGACATGGTGCAGCTCAACAACTACGGCGTTGGCGGGATGCGGATTCGCGAGGTGCCGCTAGTCGGCGTCTTCAAATTCCCACGTGGCAACCAGCGCATGTTCGCCATGAGCTTCCTTGACGCTCGCTCGCTCCGCTACCTTCTCGGGAAGAATAGCGGGACGCGGGAAAAGGTCGCGGTGGGCGCGGAGGCGACGGCGTTTCTTGACGCCGACGTCGATAGCCTTTTCGCCGACGCCTCGACGGACGCGGGAGCGGCTACTGCCTCGGCTACGGCCGCCTCGGGCGACGTGTTCGACATACTCGGGATCGCCAAGCGGGAGCCCGTCGTCGAGGACGCGAAACAGAGCTGGCACTTCATCGTGATCAAGCTCGAAAAGGGCGTCGACGCCGATGCCGTCATCAAGGGCCTTAACGCAAAGTTCGACGACGAGGATCTTCTTCTTACGGCTCAAGGGTGGTGGGAATCCGCGATGCCCGACTCGGCAACGTATTCAGGGCTCAAGATCCTTTTTAACGTCGCGATATTCATCCTCGGCTTCGTGTCGATCATCATCATCATGAACACCCTCGTCGTGTCGGTCATGGAGAGAACGAGCGAGATCGGTACGATGCGCGCGCTCGGTGCACCGAAATCCTTCGTCGTGAAGATGTTCATTGCGGAGACCGCGTTCATCACCTTCGTGTTCGGAATGCTTGGAATGGCGATCGGCGCGGCGATCATCGTAGCGCTCAACCGGTTCGGAATCCCCACTGATAACGACGCGCTTCGGTATCTCGGCGGCGGCGGCGTCATGCGCCCGGTGATCGGCGCGCAGCCGGTGATCCTTTCGCTTCTATTCATCGCGTTCGTCGCGCTCTTGTCCTGGGTATACCCCGTTTTAATCGCCTTGAAGGTAAGCCCTCTCAAGGCAATCTCAAGTGATTAGGAGACAGTCATGGTCTTACCGAGAATAGCACTCAGGAACCTGTATCGCCAAAAACGGAGGAGCTTTCTGCTTGGAGGCGCGCTTGCGTTCGGCATGTTCATCCTTGTCGTCGTGAACGGGATCGCGGGCGGACTCGTCAGCAACCTCCAGCGGAATTTCTCCGACCTCGTATCGGGTCATATATTCTTCACGCAGGTCGAGAAGGGCGAGGACGATCGCCTCTTGAGCATCATCCGCGACGACCAGGGGCTCGTCGGCATGCTCGAGGGATCGGGACTGAAGATATCCGCCATCACGAGGCGGACGGGAGTCATGGGCTCCGTCATCTACTCCGGGGAATCCTCGAGCCGGCAGATTACCGGCGTGGACTGGACCGAGGAGAAAAAACTGCCCGACAGCCTCAACCTTCTTGCGGGCGACGCGCACTCGATGGCCGGCACCGACGGGATTATCGTTTCGTCCGTGCTCGCCGAGAAGATCGGCCTTATCCCGCGTAAGGGGCTTACCTACGCGGAAACCGCGAACCTCAGGCGCGACGAGAAGATAAAATGGAAGGCTGCCGGCAAGGCATATGACCTCGACGAGGCGGTCGAGAAGGAAAAGGAGCGGCTCGAGGAAGAGCGCGGAAAGCGCCAGGTATCCGAGGCGCCGAAGGTTATCGGCGAGGTGGTACTCGTTCAGCTTGAGACCATCTACGGGCAGAAGAACGTCGCCGAATTTCGCGTCGCGGGCATTTACGAAACGGAGATGGATTACTCCGCGTACGTCGATCGCGCCGCCCTCAACGGTTACGTCGAGATGCCTGAAGGATCGTACAACCTGTGCGGGATCATTCTTGACGATTTTTCGCATCTTGACCGGAAGACTCAAGGTATCCATGCGCTCCTCGGCGGAAAGTACGATCTGGTCCCGCTCGATAAAATCAAGGGTCGCGATACCTTCACCATTTTTTCCGACTTGAAGAAAGAAACCTTTAGCGGTCAAAAGACGATCGTGTCGAACCTGAACAACGAACTGGGTTCGCTCGTAAGCGTACTGACGGGCGTGCAGGCGGGATGCTTTGGCCTCTTTATCGTCATCCTCGCGGTCATCATGGTCGGTCTTGTCAACACCTTCAGAATCGTCATTTACGAGCGGACTCGCGAGATAGGGACGATGCGCGCGATCGGAACGCAACGGTCACAGATCCGGATTCTGTTTCTTCTCGAGGCGTCGTTCCTCGCCCTTGGCGGGGCAATCCCCGGCGCGATCCTCGGGTTGCTCGCGCTTAATGGCATCAGCCTCCTTACCTTCGACTCGTTTACCGAGCTTTCGCTCTTTCTTGACAACGGACATCTTGGCTTCACGGTCGACGGATGGATTTTGGTCGTCTCTATATTGACCGTTCTCGCGTTCACGCTACTCGCGGCGCTGATACCGGCCCGGAAGGCAGCGAGGATGGAACCCGCGCAAGCCCTGCGGACGCAGTTTTAAAATTTCGACTATGGGAGATAAACGATGAAACGACTTGCATACACCGCCTTCGTGGCGTTCGCACTTTTCTGCGGTTCCGGCATGAATGCTTTCGCGGAAACCACTGACTGGAAGAATGTGCTCGTCAATATCGACGCACTCGGGAACTTCGAACATAGCGATTTCTCTGCCGAGATCACGGTGGTTTCGCAGAAGCCGGGCGAGGACGACGAGACGATCGTCGCGCGCTATTTCAGGCGCGATGTCGAGGACAAGTTCACGATAGTCCTTTTGAAACCGGAAACCCAGCGGGGACAGGGATACTTCAGCGCGGGTGACGACCTTTGGTTCTACGATCCCGAGAGCCGAAAGTTCGCGTACACCTCGCTCAAGGACAGCTTTCAGGACTCCGACGCGCAGAACTCGGATTTTTCCACGAGCACGCTATCGGTAGATTACACGGTAACCGAGGGCTCGGAGACGAAGCTCGGCGCAATAGACGTGTATCAGATGACCCTCGTCGCGACGAGCCGCACCGTTCCCGTCGCGAAACGCAAGATGTGGGTTCGCCGCGATAATTACCTTCCACTCAAGGAAGAGCATTACTCGGTATCCGACCGACTGATGCGCACACTTGCATATCCGAAGTACCAGACGGTCACGGGAAAGTTCGTTCCCGCGAGCATGCTTATCATCGATAACCTCAAGAAGGGTGAGAAGACCCAGATCACCTTCGTGAACCCGTCGGTCAGCAAGTTGCCCGAGGCGGTCTTCACCAAGGAGTATCTTGAGCGGGTAAACCAGTGAGAGGTTCGATAGTACAACGGGGATCGTTCGCGCTCTGCGCGCTTCTTCTCGCCCTCGGTGCCGCGGGCGCCGACGAGGTCGATGACCTCTTTAACGACGCGGGCGCTCTTGAAGTTGCCGAAGGTTCAACGGTCGAGGATCCCGAAAGCTCGCTTTTTACGGAAGATAAATTCCGTTGGGGCGGCGAGCTGAACGCGGAGGCGGGATCCGAGGTCGGCTATGAGGACCCGATCGCCGAGATCAGCGATCCTTCCGACGGGGACGAGTCCCTGCTCTTCGACTTCAAGGCGCGCCTCTGGTTCGATTCCCGTCCGGACCGGGTCTTTCGGGTATTCGGAAAGCTTTCGGCCGAGTATCCCTTTGACCGCGAGGTTGAGCCTTACGGTTCCGATTCGGATGACGACGCGATCATCGTCGCGAACATACGGTTATTCGAGCTCTTTACCGACTACAACTGGAAGGATCGCGTATTCCTCCGTTTCGGAAAGCAAAACACCGGCTGGGGTATAAGCCGCTTCTATCAGGTCGCGGACCCCATAAGCGTCGGCGTGAAGGATCCCGAGGATCCCGAGGCGGACCTTGAGGGCCCGATCGCGCTCAAAGTATCGATTCCGTTCGGGCTCAACTCGCTCGTGCTTGTCTCCGCCCTCAAGGATGCATACGTTCCGGACGGCATTGAGCGCGCAAGCGTCTCCGACCTCGGCGTTGGCGCGAAGGTCGATGTGCATATCGATGTTCCCGATAACCGCGTCGTCGGGAACGGGCAGCTCTCGCTTGGCGCGTACTATCAGCGCGACCTCGCACCGAAGGCGGTCTTGAGCTATTCGACGAGCATCCAGAAGGTACAGCTCTTTACCGATCAGGCGCTCAGTTGCGGTCTTGACTCATATCGGCTCTCGCGCGACACGGTATTGGTCGATCCCGATAACGGCGGGCCCATTCCTTCCATGCGGTATGCCGACACAGAAAAACCGGATGATCGCGTTTTCTACAGCGCGACGCTCGGAACCACGTACGTCAACAGTGACTGGCATTTTACCCTGTACGCGGAATACCTCTTTGTCGGCTCAGGCTCGCAGGATAGATCGTACTACGGTGACTGGCTTTCGCGGTATAAGGCCGAGCAGGTCCCGCCCTATGGACTGGATTTGAGCCTGACCAAGAGCGACCTCGGGGGGTATCTGAGCATGCACAACTCGGCCGCGAGTGTCAGCTGGAGCGAGCTCTTCGGAAACGAGGACTTCTCTTTTACCGCGTACTGGTTTCAAAACTGGGTCGATAGATCCGGCATGGTCAAGCCTGCGTTTGCGTGGTCGCCGGTTAAGTACTTTAAAGCCGAGCTTGGCGCGATGTGCGCGTGGGGTGGGAACAATACCGAGTGGGTTATAAAAAATACCGATTCCGACTCAGGGAATATCGTGCGGACTTCCGGGTACCTCGTGTTTAAGCTCAACAAGGCGAAGTTCTGAGATTCAGGACCATTGGTCCTAAACTCGATATGCCTTTGGAAGCTCGAAAAGGCTTACGTTGACCGAGAAGGGTCCGATGTTCGTCGTAAAGGGTATGGCCACGATCGGTTGTTTGTCGGGCCACGAGATTGTGTGGTTCTTTCCCTGGACGACGACCGGGACCGACACGTTTATCTTGTAGTCTACGAGGCGTGACGAAGCCTGCGACGCGATGACGTTCACGAGCTCGCCGACCATTCCGTTGACGAGGTCGAGCCGCTCATCCTCTGTTTTCCACATAACGCCTGAGATCGAGAGGAGCTTGTCCGCGACGAGCTTCGTAAGCCTGATCGCGACGACTCCGATTGCGTTTCCCGTCAAAATCATGACTGCCGATATATCCCAGCGATGTGTGTAGGCGCGCTCGTCGAGGTAGACCTCCCCGGGCGCGGGGGAGACGCCGAACATCTGCTCGAAGAGCGAGATTGTCGAGGAAAGAAACGGATTAATCAAGGCGACATTCACGGTTCCTACCTCCTCGGGCTCATGGTGAGCGGCCTTCTTCGGGCAACGCTTTCGAGTCAAGTGTAGTGCATGGGAAACCAGCGCGCCACGGAGTGCATGCGGTTTTGCCGCAGGAACGAAAAAAAGGCCATCTTCCCGGACGGGAGATGGCCTTTGCTTTTCCGGAGTGGTTATTTATTTCGTCTTCGGTTTGATGACGTCGAAACCGCAGAAGGGAACGAGCGCAGTCGGTATCTTGATTGAACCGTCTGCCTGCTGGAAGTTCTCGAGCACGGCGATCATCGCGCGGGAAAGCGCGATCGCTGTTCCGTTGAGCATATGGACGTACTTGTTCTTGCCGTCACTGTCCTTGTAACGGACGTTGAGGCGTCGCGCCTGGAAATCAGTGCAGTTCGAGGTCGAAGTAACCTCGCCCCAGTCGCCGCCATTTCTGCCGGGCATCCATGCTTCGAGGTCCCATTTGCGGTACGCGGGCGCGCCGAGGTCACCGGTGCAGGTGTCGACGACGCGGAAGGGGATCCCGAGACCCTTGAAGATTTCCTCCTCAATGAGGCGGAGTTTCTCGTGGATCGCGTCGGAATCCTCGGGGAGGCAATAGACGAACATCTCAAGCTTGTTGAACTGGTGGACGCGGTAGAGACCTTTCGAGAACTGACCCGCGGCTCCGGCCTCGCGGCGGAAGCAATGGGAAAGCCCGCAGTAGAAGAGGGGGAGTTTCTCCTTAGGGAGGATTTCGTCCTTGTGGTAACCGCCCAGGGTGATCTCGGCGGTCGCGACGAGGCAGCTTCCTTCCTCTTCTATATTATAAACGTTCGATTCCTTTCCGCGCGGATTAAAGCCAATGCCCTGAAGGATCTCCTCCTTGGCGACGTCGGGGGTGATGAACGGGGTGAAGCCGTGGTTTCGAAGGACGTTCATCGCGTACATGATAAGCGCCTGCTCGAGGAATACGGCCTCGTTCTTGAGGTAGTAGAACTTGACGCCCGAAACCTTCGTTCCGGCGTCGAAATCGATGAGATCGAGCGCCTCGCCGAGTTCGACGTGGTCCTTCGGGGTAAAGGTGAACTTAGTCGGTTCTCCCACGCGCTTGACCTCGGTGTTTTCCTTGTCTTCCTTTCCGACGGGGGCCGCGGGGTGCGCCATGTTCGGGATTGTGCGGCCGGCGACATCGAGCGCTTCCTCCGCGCGTGCAAGCTCGGCTTCGGCCGAGGCAATCTCGTCCTTGATGGCCTTTCCTTCGTCGATGAGCTTCTTCCTCTCGTCGTCCGAGAGCTTGCCCTTCATTGCCTTCGCGTTGTCGTTACGCCTGGTCTGGAGGACCTGGAGCGAGGTGACGAGCTCCGTGCGCTTGTCGAAGAGCGAGACGACGGCATCGGCGTCGGCGTTCATATTGCGTGCCTTGATATTGGCCTTTACGGCGTCAAGGTTTTCCTTGATAAATCGGTAGTCTAACATAATGAATTATAATATAGCGGAGCGCGTCAGCCGGTCAATACGGGAATTCCCCCGAAAAAAGGCGGAGAATCCCCGTTTCTTCTGCGCGTTCTTTTTCATCGGGCCGGAAGAGCAGTTCCCCGGAAGCGCCAATCCCCTCGATAACGCCCGGTATAAGCTCATGACGTCCGGGATCCCCGGAAAGAAAGTCGATCCGCTCGCCCCTGCGGTATAGTTTTTCGCTTACCGCTTCCCGCCAATGGTCGTCGATGAGCGCGCGCATGAGGTTTTCAAGATACCGCTCCAGAAACTCCTCCCGTGACGGAACGGAAAGCCCTTTCTCGTCGAGGATGAGCGCGAGCGAGGTCGCCTTGAGCGAGATTTCTTCGGGGAAAACGCGCGAGCCTATATTGAAGCCGGTTCCGATTGCGATGATGTCGCCTGCGTTCTCGCAGAGAATACCCGAGAGCTTTTTCCCGCGAAAAAGGACATCATTCGGCCACTTGATCGCGGTGACGTCACCTTCCGGCAGGAATGAATCGAAGGTACGGGCGACGGCGAGCCCGACCTGAAGGGTAAAGCCGGGAGAGGCCTTTCGCCTGAGGATGACCGTGCAAAGGAGGTTGTCGCCGATCCTTGACTCCCAACTTCGCCCCTCGATGCGGCCGCGTCCGCGGCGCTGAAAATCGGCGAATACCGCCGTCCCGTCGGCTTCGCCCCGCGCGGCGAGGATCTTCGCGTCTTCCATAGTGGTGTCGGTTTCCGTCACGCGAAAGACCGGCGCGCCAAAGGCATTCGCCACTGTCGTTCGTACGTATTCCATGTTTCAAACTCCCGTTTTTTCGACTATACTGTATGCATGAATCGTCGCGCAATCGCCCTCTCCTTCGCGCTCATCGCAGTGTCGGCGTCTTGTCTGTATGCGGCATCGGGGACGGTCTGGAAATTTTACATCGCCCAGTTTCCCCTTATCCCCGCAGCCATCGGGATCGTCTTCGCCGCCTTTGCCGTATTCATGGTCCACGCGTTTTCGGTACGCCTTGCGCGCGAAAACAGCGCCACCCTGGCGAGGCGCAGCCGCTATGCGGTGATGGAGCTTCGGAATAACGCGTTCGTGCAGGCGTTTCCCGACCCGATTTTCATCGTCAACCGTGACGGGTATTATCTCGATTACCTTGCTTCGGGGGTCCTGCGATCAAAAATCGCGAAAGGCGTCATTATCGGAAAAAGGCTTTCGGAGGTCCTTGGACAGGATAACGCGCGTCGCCTTCAGGACGCGGTATGCCAGGTGCTCGATCTCGGCGGAATGAAGGAACTCGAGATCGTGATTGACGATCCTGACGGAAGGCTGTGCTTTGAGCTCAGGGTGGTTGCGCTTGATTCGGAACAGGCGCTCTATATCGCGCGCGACGTGACCGAGCGTCACCGCCACGAGGAGGATTTGCTCGAGCTGATCCACGAAAAGGAGTCGCTGCTCTGCGAGGTGTATCATCGGGTAAAGAATAATCTCCAGGTTATGTCGAGCCTCGTGTCGCTCCAAACGGACCTTTTCAGGGACGAGACCGATCGGTTTCTCATGCAGGAAACGCAGCATCGCATCCATACAATGGCCCAGCTCCACGATATCGTCTATCGCTCGGGGAATTTCGCCTCGGTCGATCTTGCGCCCTACATTGCCGAGGTCGTCGAGGATCTCAAGGCGTCACATTCGGTCCATCCGGATCAGATCGCGATCGAGGTTTCGGTCGCCCATATTCCCGTCAGTCTCGAGCGTGCGCTCCCCATCGGCCTGATCGTGAATGAGCTCGTGTCGGGTTCCATCAAGTTTTCCTTTTCTGGCGCGCGGCGCGGTACAATTTCCCTTACGGCGAACCTTGAGGACAGTTCGCTAGTCCTCGCCTTCCGCGATACCGGTTCGGGCTTTTCGGGCGAGCGCGCCCCTGGCGATTCCGTATGGCTTGGATGGATCCTGATCCAGTCACTCGTGCGCCAAATCTGCGGCGCACTCGAGTTTTTCCCCGGAGAGGGAACCTCCCTTCGCATCCTCGTCCCCGTCGACTCCCTTTCGTGACAGGGGGTGGTCTGAAGAAAGGCGATTCTATTTCAGATATTCTTTCCAATTAACCTCATCGCGCGTGACGATTATTGGATGGTTCAAGAGTTGATCAGCGTTTTTGCTATCAACCAACGATATCATCGCGTTCGGCCCGCAATTGTGCCATTCAACGAAATAGGCTATTGCGGGATATTTTTCCAGTGCCTTGATAAGCGCGTTCAGATCCTTCGGTTTTGTTGTCGTGTTCAAGTCGAAACCGGATTCGGCGCAGCACATAACCTTTCCGAACTTACTCAAGCCCTTGTAGTTGTTCACCATCGTGAAAGTATCGCTGTACGGATTGTTCCCGACAATGTCGACATACGTGTCGCCGGGGTAGGTTGAGTTGTTGAGCGCAACAGCTTCTGCCGTGTCGTATACCCAAAGAAGGTTGTTCAGGCTCTTTTCGTTGGTGAAATAATCGTGCATATCGATCCAGAGCGTTTTATATTCCGGCTTGCTTGCGTACCAAAACCACGTACCGTTCATTTCCTGCATCGGGCGCCAGAGGACGACGACTCCCGCGTCGCGAAGTTCGGCTAAACCGGTTGCGATGACGTCCATCCGCTGTCGCCAGGCGGTATGCTCTGCTGACTCAGGATCGAGCAGTTTCGCGATCTTGACCTTCGACTTGCTCGATTGCTGGGGATCGCCGGATCCATTATCCGCAAAAGGATTTCGCGGCGTGTAATTTATGGCGATCAGTCCGCCGTTCTTCCAGTAGTCGATAAGATAGGCATTTGCCGCATGAATCTGCTGCGGAGAATAGATAGCCATGTATTCATAATCGATGGAAAGGATCGCGACATACTTACCCGTTTTTGCGTGCAGCTCCTCGATATAATGGTTGTACGAGTTGTACCCCTTAGGGTCTGTCAGTTCATCGCCATGACCGCAGTTTTGCCCGCTCAGAACGCGATTCTCCGTTTTCGACGGCAATTCCTGCAGGTATTTCAATACCGCCTGCACTTCAGGCAATGCGTTCTCATTCGACGTCAGATACCGCGACGCGGGATTTTCCGAATGCATACATGAAACGCCAATAAACAATAATGCGCAGCCAAATGATAACAGTTTTCTCACGATGTACCTTCCCTTTTCTTGTCACTCTCATCGAAACGATAAATCGAGTATAACCCATGACGATGGAATAAGGTGTCCGGAAAAACAGAATAAACCCTTTATGTCTCTGGGCCATTCGGTTGTCGAAAAGGCAGCATACGAGGTATGGCTGTCTTCATCATTGACGAACGGCCAGATCGGCAGTATTCTTATTTCATGGATATAGCAGCACTTTCAACCGGCTTGGCCCAACAACGGGTACAACAGGAAGCGGCGATTCAGGTTCAAAAGATGGCCCTCGATGGCGTAAAGGATCAAGGCTCCGCCACGGTCCGGCTTCTCGAATCTGCACAGGCAATAACCGATCCCTCTCTTGGTACTTCCATAGATATTCTTGCCTGATTCCGGGAACGTGACCCGCGCGTGATTTCGACAAATCACTTCTTGAGTTTTGCGTATTCCGGATGCAGATATTGCGAAAGGATCTTCCGGTCAGTTCTATAGGATATAGCCTTGACCGGGCATGCGTTGATGCATCCGTTGCACTGTTCGCACGCAGGGCCCCAGACAGGGCGTTTTTCCGATATGCTAATATTTCCGATGCTGCACGCACGCACGCATTTTCCGCAGCCCGTGCATTCTTCAGACACGCGGAAGTGTCTGCCTGCGCCATGTACGTGCTGCCTGAATAGCGCATTGACGGGCCGTCCGAGCAAGCTTTCGTACCAATGAGCAGGACCTTCTATTTCCGTTAACGTTTTATTCGCTGCCTGTATCGCTATTCTTTCGATGACGCCTTTCGCTCCTTCGAGCGCCGCCGCCCCTTTTTCCTGCGCTTCGGCGTCGTAAAACACATAATAATTATCGGGCATCGTGACCCTGAATCCCGCCGCGAGATTGAGACCCTTGCGAGCGAGCAATTTTGCTATCTGCCTGTTTTCGATGCTCGCGGAATCTCCGCCTGCTGTGATAACGCTGAAGGCATACGGATCTCCGACGACCTTAAGGTTCCGCAGAAACGAATGAGCTATCGAGGGTAATCCCCAGAAATACTGAGGGAAGACAAATCCCAGCCTTTCGGTCGCGTTAGCCATCATTGCACATACTGTGTTCGCGTCCCCATTCACTTTTGCGATGTCGACGATCTCGCAGTCCCCGATCCTTTCCGCTATGCTGGTCGCCACGGACAAGCTGTTTCCCGTACCGGAAAAATAGAAAATGACGTTCTTCATGATTTTCTCCCCGTTTCAGTCTTTGTTCCTATGTTGATTTTGTCTCGTATTTCCGCGAGCGTACTTCTATTAACTCTCGCGACGAGAAATTTTCCCTCTCGCTCCGTCTCGATGAGCCGTGCGTTCCCGAGTTCCTTGAGGTGGTGCGATATCGTCGGCGCGCCGATGCCCAGTTTCGAGATTACTTCCGTCACGACGCACGCACATTCGCTCTTGTAGCTTTTTCGCTCTGCCTCCAGTATCTGGAGAAAAATGGCGAGGCGGTTTTCGTTTCCGAGGGCCCTGAATGCCTTTGTCAATTCCTGCTCTGTCATATATACATCCTGAGTTATTATACTTTGACAGTTGTCGAAGTGTCAAATGGAAAAGGATAATGGCGGTAAAAAGATTATACCGCGAGCAGGGCGCAAAGTGAACGAATGCGGTTGCACTGGCGCCATGAGGCTATTGCTCGAAGAGCCTTCCAAGACCGCCAAGAACGGATCCTTCGTCTCGTGCGGAGCCGAGCGCTTTCGGGGCATGCTGGAGAACGCGGTCGGCGAGGCGCGAGAAGGGGAGGCTCTGGAGATAGACGGTGCCGGTGCCGCGGAGGGTGGCGAGGAAGAGTCCTTCGCCGCCGAAAACCATTGACTTGAGGTTGCCCGCGCGCTCGATCGAGTAGTCGATGCCGTCGGTAAAGCCAACGATGCAGCCGGTGTCGACGCGAAGGGTTTCGCCCTGGAGTCGCTTCTCGATCACGGTGCCGCCCGCGTGGACGAAGGCCATGCCGTCGCCCTGGAGACACTCGAGGATGAAACCCTCACCGCCGAAAAAGCCGGTGCCGAGACGCTTGGTAAAGGCTATGTCGAGCTTCGTCCCGAACGCCGCGCACAGAAAGGCGTCCTTCTGGCAGGTAAAGCGGGACCCGAGTTTCGCGAGATCGAGCGGAATGATCTTGCCGGGGTAGGGCGCGGCGAACGCGACCCGGCGTTTTCCGGAAGCCTGATTGGTGAAGTGGGTGAGGAAGAGCGACTCCCCCGTGATCATCCGCTTTCCCATGGTGAGCATCTTGCCGAAAAAATCCTGGTTAGGCTCGGATCCGTCACCCATGCGCGCCTCGAAGACGATGCCGTCTTCCATGTAATTCATGGCGCCTGCTTCGGCGATAACGGTTTCGCCCTTGTCGAGCTCAATTTCAATAATCTGCAGGTCGTCGCCGATCAGTTCATAGTCGATTTCGTGTGATCTCATTATTTCCCTCCGTGCGGTCATTTGCATAGTCGCCCGAGAATCCTAGCACACCATGCGCGATCGGATCCAGCGCATAAGGGAAATCCCGTATGACCGGGCAATAGGGCTTGAAAGAAGCGCGCTTTTGTCATTTACTTAGGGTACCTATGGTAAACCTACGTAACGCCGCCGGAAGTGATTCCGGCAACGACAATGCAAAGAACGAAAAGCCGGGAGCGCTTCGCGAAGCCGTCCGGTTGGGGCTTTCCTCTGCGCGCGAGAATGCCTTTCCCGGCCTTATCCTGTGGCTCGTCGCGACCGCCATAATCGCCGGGTATTACCTTTACGCGCCGGTAACCGCCGCCCTCGAACGCCTCGGCGCGATAAAGGCTGCGGGCGGCTTTCTCTATTCGGCCGTCGCCACCGCCATCTTTGGCGGGCTTATCCCGTTTTTGTGGCGGCTCTGGATCAATCGCGATGTCCTCCGCAATAAGGAAGCGGCGCGGGAGGTTCCTACGCTCGCCTGGCAAGCGGGTTTTTTTCTCTGCCTTTTTTGGGGATGGAAGGGTATCGAGATCGATCTTTTTTATCGGGCGCAGTCGCTCGTCTTTGGCTCGGGCGCGACGCCCGACAAGATAATCCCGAAGGTGCTCGTCGACCAGTTTGTGTACAACCCGCTTTGGGCCGGTTGGACCCAAGTCCTCGCGTACTGGTGGGTGGAAAAGAGCTTTCGCGTTTCGGCGCTCGCCGATCGCGCGCTGTGGGGCACGATGGGGCCTCGCGTCGTCACGATCCTCATCTCGACCTGGGGCGTGTGGATCCCGATGGTCAGCATTATCTACGCGATGCCCGCGAACCTGCAGATCCCGCTTTTCAATATCGCGCTCTGCTTCTGGAGCCTCATGCTCGCGAGCCTGACGCGCGAGAAAAAGCGGGACTGACCGCCGCTCGCCTTAATCGTCCTTCAGTTTTCTGATCGCCGCGTCCATCTCGCTCATACAGCTGCCGCTCTCGTTGCCGAGAGCGCGCAGCTTGGTTGCGCGCTCGAGGATGTCGTTAAAGCCTTCTGAAATTTTCGCGAGGTCGTCGAGGGATTCGAGCGTGAGCCGCTTTACCGAATCGATCGCCTTGTTGTTGTCGGCAACCATCCGGTCGACCGATCTAATTGATACAGACATTCCCGACGAACTGTCGACGACTGACATGACCGACCGGTCGATGTCCGTCGTTCCCGCGCCCAGATCCCTAAGCCCCGCGATGATTTCCTCGAACGCGTGCGAGACGTCCGTGGAACGCACGCTGATATCGCCAAAGGCGCGAGCGATGCCAGAGAAGGATTCTTCTGCCGTGCCCACGTCGTTGAGGAAGTCCTGGAGCCCGCCGGTGATCGCCTGTATGTTTTCCGTCGTTTCATCGGCTAGCCGGCTGATCTCGTCGGCGACGACGCTGAATCCCTTACCGCTGTCGCCCGCGTGCGCGGCCTCGATTGCCGCGTTCATGGCCAAGAGGTTCGTTTGTTCGGCGATTCCCGTAATGACGTCGACGATCGAAAGGAGGCTGTCCGCGTTCCCTGAGAGCCTGGCCATGGACTCGGACGCGCTCGACGCGGCTTCCTCGCCCTGGGTGATGCTTCTGACCAGCGTTTCGACGCTCTCGCTGCTTCTGGTCGAGACGTTTGAGATGCCCTGAATCGAGGCGGTCATCTCGTTGACGGCGGCGGAGGCCTGCTCCGTGATTCCCCGGTATGATTCCCCGGCCTTGTCGAGATCCGAGCTCGCGCCGACGATCATATCGTTCGCCCGCTTGGCCTCGGCGATCTCGCCTGAAAGCCTGTCGAGCCGGTCCTTCGACGCGGCAAGTCGTGCGTTGATTGCCTCGAGGCTCTCTTCCATCGATCGTACCTCAGAGACGAGCGAGTCTCCCACGTCGAGCCCATCACGAGTCTTTCCGATGACGCTCTCAATATCATTCATTTTCCTGTTCGTGGAATCGGCGTTCGTCCTGAGCGTCGCCGTATACGATTGCATGAGCGCGACAAGCGCGTACGCGGATATCGCGGTAACCGCCATTCCGAGCGTGCCGTTGATGAATCCCGTCGCGTTCGACATGGCGACCGTGCCTGTATCGTCCCTGACGATATAGAGCGTTGCGACGTTGTTCGCGATGCACAGGATGGCGGTCGCGGGTACGTGCCACCGCTTCCCGAACGCGGCCATAAAGACGATCATGTAGATCATGTAAAAGATATAGGTAGTGAACGCGGTTGAATGGTCGCCCATGGCGTTCAGGATTCGGACTGCGTTGACGATCAAGATGGTCGGGAAGGCGTAGGCGGCGATCGCGACATTCAGCTTGCCCGTTCTGAGTATGACAAGGCTTATTACGACGAGAACGGCGATTCCCGCGGCGCCGATACCTCCCCGGACTGCGACATCGACTGGCATATTAAGGAAGACATACCCAAACGGGATGAAGCCCAGAAGAAGAAGCATGAATAAACTGTAATAAAGGAAGATGCGCGCTTTATTCTGCTCTATAAAATCGCAGTTCGAGTATTTAGAAAGGAAGAAGAACTTTATTGATTTAGTCATCTAATGATTTTATGTCAAGAAACTCCATGCGTCAAATTAAAAATGTGGCGGATCGACAAAAAGGTTTTCGCGCCGCTGCTACTGGCGCGGCACCCAACGGAAAAACACTTTTTGTAAAATTGTCGACAGATGGCGAAAAAATGGATATCATGGTGTTCATCAGGAGAAAACGATGAACACCATCCCTCAGTTGCTTCGTGACGTTCAAACCCGCCATCCCGATCTGATCGCGCAGTATTACCGCGAAGGAAGGTCGAGTCCCTTTATTTCCCGCAGCTTCGCGGATTTTTATCAGGACGCACTCGATTTTGGCTCTGGTCTCGTGAGCCTTGGCGTCAAGCGCTCCGATCCGGTCGGCATTTTGGCGGATAACCGCCGGGAATGGACGATTGCCGATATCGGCGTCCAGGCATGTGGAGCGGCTGATGTTCCCCGCGGGCGCGACGTTACCGACAGCGAGATTACCATCATCTACGGCGTGACGAACTGCCGCGTTGTCATCGTCGAACGTGACGTCGAGCTTGCGCGCCTGGTCGCTCTGAAAGATCGTTTACCCGACTTGTCCACGGTTATCGTGATGGAGGATGACTTCAAGGTGGCCTCTGCTCCCGGATTCGAAGTTCTTTCCTTTTCTGCCGTGCTTGAACGGGGGAGGGCCTATCGCGCGTCACACCCCGGTGCCATAGAGGGACTGATTGAACAGGGCCGGAAGGAAGATATCGCGACGATTATCTTTACCTCGGGGACTACGGGCCGGCCGAAGGGCGTGCCGCTGACGCAGGAAAACTACCTTTTGCACGCATCGGGCGGGGCAAAGCGCATGAACACCGAGCCGGGAAACGTCTGGCTCACCATGCTCCCCGTCTGGCACTCCTTCGAGCGCATCGTTCAGTACATCGCGCTCTGTAACGGCGTCGCCCTTGCCTATTCGAAGCCGGTCGGCGCGGTCATGATGAAGGACTTCGCCGAGATCAATCCGCATTACACGACCGCAGTTCCCCGCATTTGGGAGTCGGTTTACAATACCATCCAGAAGAAGATGGCCGGCGCGAGCGGCGCGAAGCGGGCGGTGTTTCGCCTGTTCGTCGCGATCGGCGGTGCGTACTCGCGCCTCGATAACCTTTACCGTGGACTCACTCCGAGTTTTCGGCCGCGTAGCCGCGCGCTCGACAAGATCGTAAGCGCGATTCCGCGCCTTGCCTTAATGCCGCTCAATGCAGTCGGGCGAAACGTGATCCTCAAGCCGATCCGCCATCTTTTCGGAACGCGTCTCAAGGCCGCGGTCTCGGGCGGCGGGAGCCTCCAGCGGAAGGTCGACCTCTTCTTCGCGGGTGCTGGCATTTGCCTGATGGAAGGATATGGTCTTACCGAGGCCGGACCCGTCGTCGCGGTGCGCAACCTCTCGACCCTCGAGGCGGGAACCGTCGGAACCGCCTTCCCCGGCATGGAGATCAAACTGCTCGACGAATCCGGCATCGAGTGTCCTCCGGGTAAGATGGGCGTGATCTACGCCCGGAGCGCGCAGGTGATGAAAGGCTACTATCATGATCCCGAGTCGACGGCGAAGGTCCTTTCCGCGGACGGCTGGCTCAATACTGGTGACCTTGGCGTGATGACCCATGACCGCGCACTCGCCATCGTCGGGCGGATCAAGGATACGATCGTGCTTTCCGACGGCGAGAACGTCGAGCCTGTGCCCATAGAGAAGCACCTTTCCTATTCCCCTTTCATCGCTACGGCGGTCGTCGTCGGTCAGGATCAGAAGCACCTGGGCGCCCTGATCGTGCCGGACTTCGAGAACTTGGGCGAATACGCGAAAGCGAACGGCATCGTCTGGGATGGCGTTGAGGACCTTCTGGGAAAAAGCGAGATCCGCAGTCTTTTCCGCAGGGAGATCGACGCCGCGGTTTGTCACCGCAACGGGTTCAAGCCCTTCGAGCGAATCTATGACTTTACGCTTTTGACCAAGGTTTTCGAGGTCCCGCGAGAGCTTTCCGCGAAACAAGAGCTGAAGCGAAACGAGGTTAACCGCCTCTACGCGAAGGACATTGAGGGCATCTTCGAGAAGGTAAGCGGCTGACGAGCGATGCAAAAGGCGAATGACGAAATACTCGCGAAGGTAAAGAAGCTCCTCGCCCTCGGGGAGTCGCCAAGCGAGGCCGAAGCGGCGTCCGCGCTCGAAAAGGCGAGGAGCCTTCTTGCGCGTTACGGGCTTTCCATGTCCGACGTGGAGTCCACGGACTCGCTCGTGACCGAGGGAACGCTTCTCGAGAAGCGCCGACTCAGGAAGTGGGAGGCTCATCTCGTATTCGTAGTCACGCAGGCGACCTTTACGCAGGCGCTTCATGTTTCGCGCGGCGATTCGGGTCGTGTTTTGATAGTCGGGCGCGAGGTCAACGTTGCGGCGGCGGCAGAGCTTTTCGCGTACCTTCATCTCGCCGTGCTCAAGCTTGGCCGCGCGCACGGGGACCGCGTCGCGCACCTTGAAAGCTTCAAGATGGGCGTGGTTCATCGCCTGGGCGAGCGGCTCTCGGATGGGTGGGCTCCAGGCGAATCGGGTGGGGATGACGACAGGAACGGTACGCGTGACGGTGCGACGCCTGGTGCCGGCGCAGGGCAGGAAGACTGTATGCCGTCAGGCGCCGCGGGGCAAGCAGACCGGCAGCTCACCGTGCAGATGGAGCGCACCGCGTCGCGCGAGAATAAGGCGTATATCGACGAAAAATTCGGGAAGACAAAGACGAAGCGAACCGGCGGGAGCGTCGACGCGCATTCGTTTCATCAGGGACGCGCGGCGGGAGACTCTGTTTCGCTTAACCGCCAGCTCAGGTAAATCAGGACTATCTGGGCGCTATCCGGGCTTGGAAAGCAGAGGATCGTGAATTTATCGTTTTGAGTAACAGGAAATTGACAAGTTTCAGGCGTTCGGATATTATGATTTAGTTGTTTCGCGGATGTCGTATAACGGCTATTACGTAGTTTGTCATGCGGCTTTCAGGTAAGACATATTTTAGCGGATGTCGTATAACGGCTATTACCCGAGCTTCCCAAGCTCGTGACGAGGGTTCGACTCCCTTCATCCGCTAAAATATGTCTTTTTTATTTATCCGCATGACAAACACAAGCTTCCCAAGCTCGGTGCCGGGCGTTGCTCCGCAACGAGGGTTCGACCGTTCGAAGCTGCGATACGAATCCCTTCATCCGCTGTAATTTCTCTTTTTATTTATCCGCATGAATTTCACCTTCCATTCAAAATAATGAAAACGGTTCTGGCAATTTGCTTTCGCACAGCCGAGATAATGGTTAGTGCGATCGCTCACGCCTTGCCCGGTTGGGCTTTCTTCTGCTGGCGGTATTCCTTCGGGCTTAATCCCTCGCGTTTCTTGAACAGATAACTGAGGTAATTGGGCTCGTTGTACCCAACGTTGAAGGCGATGCTGACGATCTTCTCGTCGGTGGACACGAGGAGTTCCTTGACCTTTTCAATCCTGACCGCGGTCAGGTGATCGATGAACGTCACGGACATCTCCTGTGCGAAAATCGTGCTGAAATGCGTCGGGCTTAAGCTTACGTGGGCGGCGACGGTATTGAGCGAGATATCGGGATCGTTGTACTTCTCCTTGATGTACTCGCACGCCTTGCGCACCAGCTTCTTGTGGTGACAGCTGTTGCCTGAGTCCCGGAGCTCGATGAACTTCAGGCAGATCTTGGTCGCGAGATCGGTAAACTCCTGCGACGAAATGGCCGAGTCGAAGACTTGTCTGCGGCCCGCAAAATGTCCGGAAAGCTCGGCTGGGGCCATGTGTGGATTAAAGTTCCGTATGATTCGCATGGCGGCCGCGGTGAGGTCCATGAGTATGTAATAGCGATAAAGAAGGCCCTGCATCTCGTCGGTATCGATTTTTTTCGCGAGATCCTCGACGATGGCGGGAACGTCCTGCGGCGTGGCGAACTTGAGTTTGCTTTCAACGTCGGCCTCGAAAAGGTCGTCGATCGACGGAACGACGGAGGAGTCGACGTGGCCGAGGTCTCCTGAGCAGAAGATGCGCCCGCGACGTGCCTGGGCGAATGTTTTCAAAAGAACGTTGGCCTCTCGGTACGCGTCGCGGATGCCCGAGATACGGTTGGTCACCCCCGAGATGCCGACGGTCAGGATCGTGGTTCCGTCATCCTCTATCTCGTGCTTCAGCGTTTGCGCGACGTGGTAGGCCTTTCCCGTGGTGTCGATGTCCGTCGGGCCCTTGACGATCAGCACGACGTGATCAGGTCCGCTCATATAATAGAAAACGTCCGGGTCGTCAACCAGGGAGTATTTTGCTTTCGAGGAAATCGCCTGACGGTTGGGGTGTCCGACTTTTCCCTCGTACTGTGCGATTACCACTGTGTAGCACTTGCTCAGGAGCCCTATCGCCAATTCGTCAGCGCGGCGGAGCGACTCGTCGGCGCCGATCTCGCCGTTGCACAGCTGTTCCAGAAATGAGCCGACGAGCGTATTCTTCACCATTTCATCATTCGACAAGTCTTTCAGGAATGAGACGCTTTGTTTTTTATGCTCGGCGATTTTCTCGCTCGCGACATGGAGCGCGGCAAAGAGGTCCTTGCTCGCCATCGGTTTCAGGATGTACTGGTCGACACCGATGTCGATGGCCTGCCGCGCGAGGTTGAAATCGTCATACCCGCTGACGATGATGACGCGGAGCCAGGGAATGATCGCCTTCGCGTGGCGCGCGAGGGTGAGGCCGTCCATGAAGGGCATCTTGATGTCTGTGATGAGGATGTCGGGTTTCAGGTCCTGTATGATCGTGAGCGCGAGCTCGCCGTCCCCCGCCTCGCCGATGCAGGTAAAAGGCTCGTTCCCGTTCTCGATCGCGTTGCGCATATTTTGTCGGATCAGGGGCTCGTCCTCGACGAGAAAAACCGTATACATAGGCGTCAAGCTCCTTCGGTCGGCGCCGCTTGCGGCAGGACGGGCGGCGACTGCGTAGCCGGCGCCTTTACTATGGGCAACCGCAGGGTGATCGTGCAGCCCTTGTCGTATTCACTTTCCACCGTCAGGCCGTCGTCAGTCTCGTAATAGAGCTCGATGCGCTTGTACACGTTATAGAGCCCGAATCCGGTGCCGGGGTTGGACACGTCGTAGTGCGAAAGGCTTCCCCGCAGCTTCGCGAGTTCCTCAGCTGTCATACCGTTGCCGTTGTCTTCAACCGTGAAGATCATGTGATCGCCCTTTCGGTAGCCCTTCAGCGCGATATGGCCTCGCCGGCGGGTTTTCTTTATCCCGTGGTAGATCGCGTTTTCGACGAGAGGCTGCAGGAGCAGTTTGAGCGTGGACTCCTCCAGTATTTCCGGGGAAAAATCGATGTCGTACTCGAGGATCGCGCCATACCGCATCTTCTGTATGGCAAGGTAATTCTCCACGTGGGCTTTTTCTTCCGCGACCGTGACCCAGTCCCTGCCCTTGTTCAGGGACAGGCGGAAAAAACTCGAGAGGGCAAGCGTCGTGGTTACGACGTTCTCGGTCTGCCCATCCTCCGCGAGGGAAAGGATGGTTCCGAGCGTATTGTACATGAAGTGCGGGGCGATCTGCGCCTGAAGGGCCTTCATCTCGGCCTTCTGGAGGTTGCGTTGTTTCTGGACGTTCTGCTCAATGAGCTCGATCAGTTTTCCGGCCATGGAGTTGAGGCTGTCCGTGAGCTCGTCGAGCTCGCTGATCTCGGGCTTCTCGACGCGAATCGACAGGTCACCCTGCGCGATCCGGGAGGCCATGGTCTTGAGCCGATAAATTGGCTCGTTGATGCTACGGTTAAGTTGCCGGTAATTGCGCAGGAGAAAGAGAAGGATCGCGACGAACAGCAGAATCTGGGTAAGCGTCATCAGGTCCAGCGATCGCTTGATTTTCGTGTTCTGGACATGCGCCAGGTCCATCTCCGCCGCGACGAATTTCTGTATGACGTCGTACAGGAGATCGCTCACCGAGGTGATCTCTCCCAGTATTTTTTCGTTCTCGCTGACGGGCTTGTTGTGAGCGATGTTGTCGCCGATCTTGTCCACGTAGCCTTCCATGGTCTCGAGCGTATTGCGCGCGACCTGCACGAGATACCCGTTGTCCTCGCTGTTGGCGTTTTTCTCAAGCTGGTCCAGATTGTTCTTGATCCGGTTGATGAGCTCGTACTGGGTATTCTCCTTGAACGCCGTCTTGCCCGTTACGACATTCCACATGGTGGTGTATATCTCGCCCTTAAGTCTGCTGGAAAGACTGTTAGCGCTGTACACGTTCTCTATGATTCCCTCGTACTGGTTCAGCGCGATATTGTAGTACAGCGTGTTGATGAAGAAGGGGACGATAGACGCGAGGATGATGACGATGTTCGTGAACTTGAGTGTCTTACGGATGCTGTTGGTGCGCATTATTATTGGCCTTTGCTGTCAGTATCCGCGGTTCGCGATCGCGTCCACGGCGCCGAATTCATCGAACCTCGCTTCTTCGATGTACGTGCGTTTTGGCACCGGCTTGCCGGCGACGACCTTCCGCGCCAGTTCCATCACCAGGGGGCCGCTATTCGGATTGCACTCTATAACGCAGTTAATGAGGCCAACCTTGAGGTAATTTATGCTTCGCTGGGTCGCGTCGATCGATATGATCGCGATATCCTTGCCGGGCTTGATCCCTGCCTCCCTCATCACCTCAATTGCCCCGAAGGTCATGTCGTCGTTGTGCGAATAGAGCACGTCGATATCCTCAGGATCGTAGCGGGTCAGTATCTTTTGCATGATCTCCCTGCCTTTACTGGCCATGAAGTCGCCGTCCTCGCTGAAGATCACCTTGAATTTCGGGTAGGCGGAAAGAACCTCCCTGAAGCCCTTGTACCGTCCTATGGCGGGAGTCGATTCCGCGGTCCCGGCTAATTCCACGATATTGACGGGTCCCGGGACGTTCTTGTACTTTTTGAGGAGAAATTCCCCAGCCCGTCGGCCCTCAAGGGTAAAGTCGGAAGAGAGCGCGCACGCATAGAGGCTTTCGTCAGCAGTATCTATCATCCGGTCCACGAGAATCACGGGGATGCCGGCCGCCTTAGCCTCGCCAAGTACCGTATCCCAGCCAGTCTCCACGAGCGGGGAAAACGCGATCACGTCTACCTTATATGCGATGAAGGAACGAAGCGCCTTGATCTGGTTTGCCTGATCCTGCATGGCGTCCTCGAACATGATCTTGATCCCCGCCTTTTTCGCAGCCTCGGTGATGGATAAGCTGTTCCGGGTTCGCCAGGTGCTCTCGTCCCCGAGCTGGGAATATCCGAGCACAATCGGTTTCTCGTCACCGCCGTTCCGCTGACTACGGGCGCAGGCGGAGATTGTAAGGATACAGAGGATAACAAGAACTACGCGGATATGACGAACCATGCGACACCCTTCCAGAATCCTCATTGTACCATACCTGTCGGGGATCGCAACCAAAAACTGACGCGCCGACCCGTATCTAAAAAAATCGTAGTGTTTCAGTAAAATAGTATAGATATTCGCACAATGGAGCCCATGAGACAAAAAAAAGCGTATCAAGTGCGAAAGGATGTAGGTAGCGCCCACGGGAAAGTGGCCTTTTAATGATTACAGGGGCATACGCCCTGGAACGCAATGAAGTGGAGGAAGAAAGATGAAAAAGATCACGAAGATCGCCATTTTGGCCCTCTTGGCCATGGTCATGCTGACACCGGCAGTATTTGCCGCAGGACCGATCAAGGTCGGTATCGTTAACCTGCCGCCGGAAGAGTCCGGATATCGCCAGGCAAACGTCGAGGACATGAACGCCGTCTTCTCGAAGGCGAACGGCTACGACGCGAAGCAGACCAACACCGGCGACAACAGCGAGCAGATCGCTGCCGCGCAGGGTTACATCCGCGACGGCGTCGACTATCTCCTTATCTCGGCCGCTAACGCGTCCGGTTGGGACAATGTCCTCAAGTCCGCCAAAAAAGCGGGCGTCACGGTTTTCCTCTTTGACCGCCTCATCGATACCGCGCCTGCGAACTATCAGGCAGCGCTCGTCTCGGACATGAAGACCGAGGGAAACACCGCCATGAACTGGGTACTCGCCCAGAAGCTCCCCAAAGTCAACCTGATCCTCATCCGCGGCCAGCTCGGTTCCGCGGCTGAACTCGGCCGCAGCGCCGCCGTTCTCGCCGCACGCGATGCCGGCAAGGTCACCATCGTCGCCGACGGTACCGGCGGTGACAGCTGGAGTCTTGAGGAAGCGCGCAAAGTGGTCGAGGCCGCGATTGCCGCCAAGAAAGATTTCAACGTAATCTATGCCGAGAACGACGGTATGGCGCAGGGTGCCGTTCAGGCGCTCGACGCGGCCGGAATCACCCACGGCAAGAAGGGCAAGGTCAAGATCCTCGGATTCGACTTTAACCGCTTCGCGCTCCGCAACGTTCAGGCCGGCTACTGGGATTGCGACGTTCAGTGCAGCCCCCGCCAGGCAGGCGAGATCTCCAAGTGGATCAAGTCCGGCAAGCTCCCGACCGGAATCGTCTTCCAGAAAGAGATCTTCGCAGACACCGCGTCGATCACCGACGATATTATCACCAACCTCGGCCTCAATGCCGATCCCGGAAAGGGAGTAATTACCAAGTAAACCCTCTCTGAGGATTTAAATCACAATCATCAGGTTGTGTAAGCGGTGCGGCGTTCGGGTCGATCCCGGCACGCCGGCACCGGGCGGTGCTGTTTACAGCACCGCTTCTAATTTACGCGGTACCCGAAGGAGGTCTCTAATTGCAGTCGGAAAAGGTTCTGGAAATGCAGGGAATCTGCAAGACCTTTCCAGGGGTCAGGGCTCTGTCCAACGTAAACTTCACGCTTCGAAAGGGTGAAGTCCATGCCCTTATGGGCGAAAACGGGGCAGGCAAATCTACGCTGGTAAAGGTCATGACGGGCGTTTACGAAAAGGACGCAGGTCGGATCGAAGTAGAAGGAAGGGGTGTTCACTTCAAGTCGCCGCAAGAGGCGCAAAACAACGGAATTGGCACGGTCTATCAGGAAATTACCCTGTGCCCTAATTTGACCGTCGCGGAAAACATGTTTATCGGCCGGGGCCGTCATGCGTTCGTTCAATGGAAACGCATGAACGAAAAAGCGGCAAAACTGCTCGACTCACTCAGTATTCCGGCGAGGCCGACCCAACAGCTTTCAAGCTGTTCGCTCGCGGTCCAGCAGATGATAGCGATTGCGCGTGCGATCGATATGGACTGTAAAATTCTCGTCCTTGACGAGCCGACGTCCTCCCTTGACGAGGACGAGGTACAGAAACTTTTCGCTCTTATGCGTGAACTCAAGTCGAGGGGCGTGGGTATCGTCTTTATTACCCACTTTCTCGATCAAGTATATGAAATCAGCGACAGAATCACGGTGCTTCGCAATGGCGAGTTGATTGGGGAGTACGAAGCCGCTTCGCTTCCTCAATTCGAACTGGTCTCCAAGATGATGGGAAAGGCGCTTGAGGACGTGGAAAGCCTGAAAAAGCGCGAGACGTCAGCGCGTGAGGACGTTCCGGTTTTTGAGGCTGCGGGGCTTTCGAGCAGCGCGGGCGTAAAGCCCTTTAACTACACGATACGAAAAGGCGAGGTAAACGGCTTCATCGGACTCCTTGGCTCGGGTAGAAGCGAAAGCGTCCGCGCGATATACGCCGCGGACACAGTCACGAGCGGCAACGTAAAAATAAACGGCAAGAAGGTAAAGATCGACGAGCCGATCGACGCGATGAAACAGGGAATCGGCTATCTTCCCGAGGATCGAAAGGGCGACGGGATCATCGCCGACCTTTCGGTACGCGATAACATCATCCTGGCCATGCAGGTCATGAAAGGATTTTTCAGGCCCATCTCGCGAAAACAGGCAGAGGCCTTTGCCGATGAATACATCAAGCGCCTGAGCATCAAGACCGCGTCCATGAACACGCCCATCAAGTCGCTCTCAGGCGGCAATCAGCAGAAGGTGATTCTCGGTCGATGGCTTTTGACCCACCCCCAGTACCTGATTCTCGACGAACCCACGCGGGGAATCGACGTCGGAACGAAGGTGGAGATTCAAAAACTCGTGCTCAAGCTCGCAGAAGAAGGAGTTAGCGTTACGTTCATATCCTCGGAAATCGAGGAAATGCTTCGAACCTGCTCAAGGCTGATCGTCATGAAAGACCGTCAAATCGCGGGAGAGCTTACCGGAACGAATTTAACGCAAAGCGATGTTATGCATGTGATAGCGGGGGGTAACGAATGAAAACGGGCAAGCTGAAACTACACGTAGCGCATCTCTTGCTCCCCCTCTCGGTTCTCACGGTCCTCATCGTGATCAATCTGATAAAGGGAGCCGATTACTTCAGCGTCAAGGTCATTAACGGCGCGTTATACGGTAACATACCGAATCTTCTGTTCGGATCTTCGGAGCTCGTGATCCTTGCGATCGGCATGACACTGGTCACCGCATCGTCACGCGGGCAGGATATCAGCGTCGGCGTCGTGGCGGCGATAACGTCGGCCGTGTTCGTTCAGGTACTCCAGCATTCAGGCGATATCACGTGGATGACCATACTCTTTGGCTTCTTCGTGAGCTGCGGGGTCGGGATCCTGCTCGGCGCGTTCAATGGTTCGCTGGTTTCGGTATTCAAGGTTCAGCCGATGGTCGCGACCTTGATACTGTTCACGGCGGGCAGGTCCATTTCCTTCATGATCGACGGGAAGCTCTCTCCGGTCCTCGCGAACGAGCTGACAAGCCAGCTCGGCGGCGTAATGCCGGGGTTGCCAATACAAACCCCGATAATCCTGACCGCCATATTTATCGCCTTGGTCGCGACGTTTCTCAAGACAACGAACCTCAGGCTCTATGCGGAGACTGTCGGAATCAACGATAGGGCGGCCAGGCTCAATGGCATCAACCCGATGAAGATCCAGTTCCTGACCTACATGCTCCTCGGGATCTGCTGCGCGGTCGCGGGTTTCATCGCGGTTACGAAGGCAGGTAGGCACGACAGCGTCAATATCCTCAAGTTCGTCGAGATGGACGCGATTCTCGCCGTCGCCATAGGCGGAAACGCGCTCTCGGGCGGAAAGTTCAGCATTACGGGTTCCATAATCGGAGCGTACACCATAGAGATGCTGAGCCGGACCCTCTTGCGATTGGAGGTCGGTACCGAGACGATCAAGGCCTTCAAGGCGGTGTTCATTATCATTCTTATGGTAATCTCATCTCCTGTGGTCAGGGAGTATCTGTCGCGGGCAAAGATACGCGCAAGCGCCGTGTCTTTTAGCGACTCGACGCCCGTGAAGAAGGAGGCGTAAGGTGTCATCATTAAAAGCACCCAAATCAAAAGAAGCGCTGTCGAATTCGAATCTCCTTTTCATCATTGCGGCAGTCATATTCATCCTGATGTACGGCTTCGCGATCGTCCGCTACCCGGGAAGTTTTCTGCAGTTTCAGACTTTCTTCGACCTTTTCAGCCTGAACGCGCCGCTTATCATCATAACGCTCGGCATCAGCATCGTCATGATCGGCGGCGGCATCGACATTTCAGTCGGCGCGGTAACCGGCCTCGTGACCATGTGCTGCGCGGTCTTGCTCGAATCGAAGGGGGGAAGCATCGGCGGTGCCATGCTGATCGCTCTCGGTATCGGGCTCGCGTTCGGCCTCCTGCAGGGATTTCTCATCTCGTATCTTGAAATACAGCCGTTCATCATAACGCTCGCGGGTATGTTTCTCGCGAACGGACTCCTGACGACGATCCACAAGGACCCAATCAACGTGAACCATGAGGGTTTCGTCGCCCTCAGGGATTTCAACATCGTGATTCCCTTTCTTGGCAACAATAACAGGCTGGGCAACTTCATCCCGCTCGAGATAAAACTCGGCACCGTCGTGGCTCTGGTTCTCATCGGCCTTCTCGTCATCCTCATGAAGTGGTCGCACTTCGGGCGTAATCTCTACGCCGTCGGGGGCAACAGTCAAAGCGCGCTGATGCTTGGCATCAACGTGCGGAAAACGAAGTTCATGTCGTACCTCCTGTGCGGCGCGCTTTCGGGTATCGCAGGATTTGTGTACATCATGACGACGGGAGCCGGCAACGTCGGCAACGCGTCGGGGTTCGAGATGAAGGCGATAGCCGCGTCCATCATAGGCGGCACGATGCTCACCGGCGGCGTGGGAAACCTGTTCGGTTCTCCGATCGGCGCGTTGACCCTTCTGACGATCAACGAGCTCATCCGCGCGGCGGGCGTCAACTCGAACTTCCAGGCGATAGTGAGCGGGCTCTTGCTCTACATCTTTATCGTGCTGCAAAGCGTCGTCGTGTGGATGCGCGGCAGCGGCAAATTCAAGCTTGCCTTGCCGTCCTGGATGAGGTTCCGGAAAGAGGTGCCGCAGGTTTAGCGCAGTACGCTGGTAAAAGACAAAGCCGCCCCGGCGTTTTCGGGGCGGCTTTTTTTACGTTCCCAGCACCTTGACGCAAATGCGTCAATCGGGAACAGGGCCGGTTGATTCGCGCACGATCAGTTCCTGCGGGTATGTCCGCACGATGGACGGGATCGCGGGGTTGAGTATCCGCTCGGCGAGCCGTGCCATCATGTCGCGCCCGAGCCGGACGCTTTGCTGGCTTACCGAGGTGAGGCGCGGCACGGTGAAGCTGTCGCAGGTGAGGTTATCGTAGCCGATGATCGACACGTCCTTCGGGACCTCCAAGCCGAGATCGAAGGCGGCGCGAATGCCCGCGACGGCCATGGTATCCGAATAATAGATGATCGCGGTCGGCCTTTTGTCCTTCTCTGCCGAGAGGAGCTCGACGGTGACTCGGTATGCCTCCGCGCTGTCGTATCGACCGTCGCGAACGAGTTGCTTTTCGGCCTCGAAGCCCGCGGCCTCGAGCGACGCTTTCCACGCGGCCTTCCGGTATTTGACCGAGTGGCTTTCGTAACCGAATCCCTCGACGAGCGCGATGCGCCGGTGGCCAAGGGAAAGGAGGTGTACCATCGCTTCCTCAGTCCCTTGAAAATCGTCGCAGACGAAATTGTCCCACTGCGGGCCGGGGATGAGCCGCTGAAAAAGCACGCACGGCAGGTTGAGCGAATCGAGCGTTTTCATGAGCCGCGCGTCGGTTTGGAGCGAGTTGAGGATGATGCCCTGGACGTTTCGCCTCGAAAGGCTCGCGAGGCGAGCGGCTTCCCGATTTGCGAGGTCATCGCAGTCGGGGACGACCGTGTCGGCCGCGCAGGTGTCGACGAGCTCGGTATACGAGACGAATGCCCCGTACCCCGTTTCCCACCCGTATTCCTGGATGCCGTGCAGTACTTCCGTAAAATAGGGGTCGGAATTCGCGATGGTGATAATCCCGACGGTTTTCGATTCCCCCGAGCGAAGTCCCCGAGCGACCATGTTGGGCGAGTAGCCGAGCTCGCGGATTGCCTGCTCGACGCGCGCCCTGGTTTCGGGCGATACCACGCGCGTGTTGTTTATCACGTGCGATACGGTCGTGAACGAAACCCCGGCATGGGCCCCGACGTCCTTTATCGTTACCATCATACTGCCTCCCGTTGCATGGCCTCAACCTTTCGGACGCTAATGGTAACCTTGTGATGGAACCAAAGCCCGTTAATGATCGCGCGCACGATCTCGTCGAACAGTACGGCGACGAAGATACCCGCGAGCCTGAGGCCAAAGGTGAAGGTCATGATGTACGCTACGGCGAGCACGAAGGCTGTGCCGAATATCTGGCTCATGAGCATCCAGCGCGTGTCGCCCATGCCGCGGACCCCGCCGCCGTAGATGATGTTCGCGCCCTTCGGGAAGAGCGTGATCGCCGAGATGATGAGCATCATGCCCGCCTCGGAGATGATCGACGCGTCGCGGGTAAAAATGCCCGCGAACCACTCGGGTATCGCCACGAAGAGGATGAGAAAGAATGCGCAGCAGGCGAACGAGAGCGTCATCGCCTTCCGGTTCGTGAGCCGAATCTCGGCGGGTTTGCCCTCTCCGGTTTTCCTTCCCGATATGGTCATCGCGGCGGATCCGGTCGCCATGACGAAGAATGTGGGAACCAGGGTTATTGACGCGACGATCGTGTAGATACCGGCGGCCATCGGGCTGATGCCGTTCAAAATTCGGATGAGCAGGATATTCCCCGCGTTCCAGGCGAATTCCTCGAGACCCGCCGGGATTCCGATTCTGATGACCGAAAGATAGTTCCGGAGGCTTGCCTTTCTGATCGCTGAAAGCGAGAGACGTACGGGGAGCTTTTTCGAGAAGGCCGCGCTGATCGCGTAGGTACCGCCGATTATGTCGGCGGTTAACGTGGCGATGGCCGCGCCCGCGATGCCGAGCGCGGGAAATCCGAAATGACCGAAGATGAGCACCCAGTCGAGCGCGGCGTTGATACCTGCGCGGAGTATGGCGCTTATCATCATGGGCTTCGTGTATCCGGTTCCGTTATAGACTGCCTGCGCCGCCGAGGAAAAGCCGGAAAGAAGCACGCTGAAGGTGCAGATCTTCGCGTAGAGCGCCGCATGGCCGAGGATCGGTTCCTGTACGCCCATCAAGCGGAATATCGCCTGGTTTCCGAAAAACCAGAGCAGGAATATGCCGGTCGAAAAGAAGCTCGAGAACACGAAGGTCGAGCCGAGGATCTCTTCCGCCTTCTCGGGCTTTTTCTCGCCGATTTTCTGGCTGACGAGTATGGCGGCTCCCGTTCCGAGCGAGAAGAGGAACGATATGGTTGTCCAGATGGTATAGCCCGCGTTTCCGACCGCCGGCAGGTATTCGCTTGATGCGTTACCCAGGAAGGCCTGGTCAGTGATCTGTTGGATTTGCCCGACAAGCATTCCCAAAAAAACCGGCATTCCGATTCTCAGGAGCGATCGATTGATTCCTTCTTTTTTCATGATGTGTCTCCGTTTTTTAAGGCAAACGATTGCGCAATCGTTTGCCTAACCTATATACAATGTAAATAAAGATTTTACAAGGGGTTTTGCGGAGAAAAAATGCTTTTCAGTTTTATCGCCGTACTGCGCTTGCGCTCAGATTTTGATATGGACGGGCTTTATGCCCCAGATATCCTTCGCGTACTCAAGGATCGTACGGTCGGTCGAGAATTTCCCCATGTTAGCCGTATTGAGGATGGACATACGTGCCCAGCGATCGCGGTCGCGGAAGGCCTCGCTCACGCGTTCCTGGCAGGAAACGTAGGATTCGTAGTCGGCGAGGAGCATGTACTGGTCGCCTGAATGGACGAGCGCGTCGACGATCGGTTTGAAACGATCCGGTTCCTCGCGCGAAAAGTACCCTTGCTGGATCTGGCTGATTACCCGTTTGAGCTCGAGGTTTTTGTAGTAGTAGTACTGCGGATCGTATCCGTTTTTTTTCAGTTCCGACACGCCTGCCGCGTCGAGCCCGAAGATAAAGATATTCTCCCGGCCGACCTCTTCCATGATCTCGATATTAGCGCCATCAAGGGTGCCGATGGTGAGCGCCCCGTTAAGCGCGAATTTCATGTTGCCCGTTCCCGAGGCTTCCGTTCCCGCGGTGGATATCTGTTCCGAGAGGTCCGCCGCCGGGATGATCTTTTCCGCGTTCGACACCGCGTAGTTCCTGAGGAAGATCACCTTGAGCCGGTCGCCGATGACGGGATCATTATTCACCACGTCGGCTATCGAGGTGATGAGTTTGATGATGAGCTTTGCCATGTGGTATCCCGGCGCGGCCTTTCCCGCGAACATGACGGTGCGGGGAACGAAATCGCCCATCGGGTTATCCTTGATGCGATTGTAGAGGGTGATAACGTGGAGCGCGTTGAGGAGTTGCCGTTTGTACTCGTGGAGCCGCTTTACGTGGATGTCGAAGAGGGAGTTCGTGTTTACCGCGATGCCGTTGCGGCTTGCGATGTACTTCGCGAGGAATTCCTTTCGTGCCTGCTTTACCTCGAGCCATCGTTTGCGGAACTCGGGGCTTTCAGCGTGCGGTATGAGCTTCTTGAGCTCGAACAGGTCGGTAACCCATTTGTCCCCGATCGTGTCGCTGATGAGATCGGAAAGCTCGTCGTTGCAGAGCTTGAGCCATCGGCGCTGCGTCACGCCGTTCGTCTTGTTGTTGAATTTCTCCGGCCACAGGAGGTAGAACCCCTTGAAAACCCGTTCCTTCAGGATTTCCGTGTGGAGCGCGGCGACGCCGTTGACGGAGTGGCTGCCGACGATCGCGAGATTTGCCATACGGATTTTTTTCTCGCTCCCTTCTTCGATGATCGAAAGCTCGCGGAGGATGTCGTTGTTTCCCGGGAGGAAATCGCGCACGCGGTCGAGAAACCGCCTGTTGATCTCGAAGATGATATCGAGATGGCGGGGGAGTACCCGCGCGATGAGCTCGACCGACCAGCGTTCGAGCGCCTCGGGGAGGATCGTGTGGTTAGTGTAGCCAAAGGTCCTGACGGTGATGTCCCATGCCTTGTCCCAGTCGATGCCCTCGATGTCTACCAGGATGCGCATGAGCTCCGGGATGGCGATCGCGGGGTGCGTATCGTTGAGCTGGATCGCGACTTGATCGGGGAACTCGGCGAAATCGCGGTGCGCTTTCTTGAAGCGGCGCATGATATCCTGCATCGTCGCAGAGACGAAAAAGTATTCCTGCTTGAGCCTGAGTTCCTTCCCCTCGAACATATTGTCGTTGGGATAGAGAACCTTCGTGATATTCTCAGAAAACGATTTTTCCGAAACGGCCTTGATGTAATCGCCATGGTTGAAGTAATTGAGGTCGAACTCGCGCGAGGCCTTGGCCGACCAGAGCCGGAGGTTGTTAACTGTGTTGTTGCGATATCCGGGAACCGGGGTATCATAGCCGATGGCGACGATATCATCCGTGTTAACCCATACCTTCCTCGTGTTTCCGCCCTCGTCCGAGATTTCCTCGACCTTACCGTAGAAGTTGATGACGTACGTGAACTCCGCGCGCGGGAATTCCCACACGTTGCCGAGTCTGAGCCAGTTGTCCGGGGTTTCGACTTGCCAGCCGTCCCTGATGCTCTGGAAGAAAATCCCATAATCGTAGCGGATACCGTACCCGACGGCCGGAAGCTCAAGGGTGGCGAGCGAGTCCATAAAGCACGCCGCGAGGCGGCCGAGTCCGCCATTGCCAAGACCAGCGTCCCATTCGCGCTCGCGGAGCTCCTCGAGATTATAGCCGAGTTTGGTCATAGCCTTCGCCGCCGCGCCGTAGAGCCCGAGGTTGACGAGGCTATTCCCGAGCGTTCTGCCGATGAGGAACTCGAGCGAGAGATAATACACCCGCTTGGCGTTCTTGTTGTAATAGGTTTGCTGGGTGGCGATCCAGCGTTCTATTAGCCGGTCCCGGGTCGCGAGCGCGAGGCTCATGTAGCAATCGTTGTCCGTCGCGCTATACTCGTCCTTGCCGAGGGAATACTCCATGTGGTTCACGAACGCCTTTTTGAGCGATTCCGCGTTCATGCCGAGCAGCTCGTTCGTGGACGGCGTGAGCGGCGATTTTTTTATCTCGTCATCGGACATCAGGCACCCCCCCCCCGGAAAAGATTTCATAAAGAAAGTATAGGCTGTCCTCGTCCATTTCGCAAAAAATTTGCGAAGCGTGCCCTTCTGTCTTAAAATCGAAGCAAACGGAGGATTTGAAAATGAATGCTTCGGGTAAGGCAAAAACGATCGTAATTACCGGCTGCGATAGCGGAATCGGCTCGGAACTCTGCCGCCAGTACCTTGAAAGGGGCTATACCGTGATTTCGGGGTATTTTGGTTCGGCGCCCGATCCGGTTTCCGCCCGCCATCGGCCATTGCAGCTCGATCTTCGGTCCGAGAAATCGGTCGAGGAATTCGCCGGGTCGGTAAAATCCCTTTTATCGGGTAACGCGGTCCTTGTCGCCGTGATCCAGAATGCGGGCGCGGTCGCAGCCGCACCGATCGAGGATATGCCGCTCGACGCGGTTCGCGAGATTTTCGAGGTTAACTTCTTTGGCGCCTATTCCCTCACGCAAAAGCTGATTCCCCTAATAATCCGGGATCGGTCGCGGATTGCCCTGGTCGGGTCCCTTGCAGGGCGTATCGCCCTGCCGTTTTTTTCGCCCTACGTCGCCTCGAAATTCGCTATCGAGGGCTTTGCCGATTCGCTCCGCCGCGAGATGCGCCCGTTCGGCGTGCGGACTGTTCTCTTCGAGCCGGCCGCCGTCGCGACCCCTATCTGGAACGCGAGTTGGGAACGCGTCAGGCGCGATTTCCTTCCGCGCATCTCCGCGCGGTATCGGGCGGTGTTCGAGGCGACCGGTTCCGCTTTCGTGGCGGGAGGAAACCGCGGCATGCCGACCGAGGAGGCTTCCAGGCGGATGATTCGCGTCCTTTCGCGCAAGAGGCCACGTGCGCGGTATATTCTTTCAAAGTCGTCGTTCCTTACCGCATTCGAGCTTCTCCTTCCTTCATCGCTTATGGACCGCCTGATCGCGTTTGCCTTCGGCACCAGTAAGCTTGGAAAAGCCGATTCCGTCGCGGAGGAGCGCGCTCCATGAAAGCGCCCGTAGCGATCATGGACGCGCCGCGTTATGATGTCGGTCTTATCGCGGCGAAGATCATTTCGGGACTCGAGGCGATCGGTTGCGCGCTACCGCGTTCGGCGAAGGTGCTCATCAAGCCGAACGTGCTTGCGCAGAATTATCCTTCGCAATGTACCACCACGCATCCCGCCGTTATCGACGCCCTCTGCGGCCTTCTCACCGATAACGGCTGTACGCTTACCATCGGCGATTCGTCGGCGTTCTGGCAACCGGGGCACACCCGCCGCGCGTTCACGACGAGCGGTATCGCGGACGTCGCGAAAAAGCACGGTGCGGCGCTCGTCGCCTTCGAGGAGGACGGCGGGACGCTCAGACGTCACGAAGGGAACGCCGTCCTGAAGGAGGTCCTCCTGACCCGCCGCCTCGACGAGAACGATTTTCTCATCAACGTTCCCAAGCTCAAGACTCATTCCTTTTTCAGGTTGAGCGGCGCGGTGAAAAACCTTTTCGGCCTCGTTCCGGGCGGCGCGAAGTACGAGTATCATTTTGTCGGCGGGTTTACGAGGGATGATTTCGGGGAAAAGCTCGCGGATATCGCCGCCCTCGCGCGGCCATATCTTTCTATTGTAGACGCGATAACGGGTCTTGAGGGGTTAGGACCCGCAGCGACGGGAAAGCCTCGACATACGGGCCTTCTCCTTCTTGGGCAAAACCCCTTCGCGCTCGATTGCGCCTGCGCGCGCATTATCGGGCTTGACCCGATCGAGGTCAGGAGCACGGTCGCCGCGATTCGTCGCGAGCTTCTCCCGCTCGACGCGTCGTTTGAGGCTGTCGGGGACCACGCGGATCTGCCCTACGTCCCCTACAGGATTCCTCCCTGCCATGAGGAAGTCAGGCGCGAGGATGATGCGCTCTATCGGATTGTCGCGGCAAGGCCGGTCGTTCGGCCGAATCGTTGCATCGCGTGCGGCGTCTGCGCCGATGCCTGCCCATGCGGCGCCATCACGATGCATGGCTCCCCTGAGCAAAAAACGGCTGCAATGATCGACCGCTCGCGTTGCCTCAACTGCTATCTTTGCCATTATCTTTGTCCCGAGCGGGCAATCGAGCTTTGCGGGGTATGGTACGCTCAGGCGCTGTATCTTCTCAGACGCGTTTTCAGGATATGAGGAATACACAGGGCATCAGCTGATCAATGTCCATTCTCGGCGGCTGAAATGTATCGTATGGATGACAGAAAGAGGGAAAAATACTATCATTAAAAAATCGTTATGCTTTCATTATTTTTACGTGAGGATTCAAGATGAAATTCAACATTCTGGACTTACTCCTGCCCCGGGAAACGAAGTTTTATACCCTGCTGAACAAACAAGCCGAAATATCCCTCCATGCGAGCGAAGAATTTCGCCTGTTGGTTGCGAACCTTCAGTCTGCCAGCAATGATGCCGTTCTTAAAAACCTGGTGAGCATCAAGGAATTGGCGAAATCGGGAGATAAAGTCGAAAAGGCCGTCATCGACGAGCTCGACCTGACTTTCATCACACCGCTCGACCGCGAGGACATTAACCGCATTTCCATGCATATGGGAATAACCCTTGACCTCATCAATTCCCTGAGCCAGATGCTCGAGATATACGGTATCCACCAAACTCCTCCGGCGGTAACGTCATTTTGTGATATCCTCGTCGGGATCTGCAAGGAGAACGTCAATCTGATTTCCGCTCTCGAGTCCCGCAAGGGTATTTCGCAGATCATCCGGCTGATGCACGAGTTCGAGAAGCGGGGGGATGATACCTTCCATCAGGGCATGGCCAGCCTTTTCGAGTCTGAATCACCCGTCGAGATCATTAAATTCAAATCGGTGTACGAAGGGCTTGAGGATACTATCGATTCGGTCGATTACGTGGGCAAGCTCGTTCGCAGCATCATGATCAAGCTGGGTTGATGCATGAGCATATCCATCATTCTTCTGGCGGTAATCGTTATCGCCCTTCTTTTCGATTTTCTCAACGGTTTCCATGATGCGGCAAACGCAATCGCCACGATCGTCGTGACGCGTACCTTGACGCCTGTTCAGGCCGTTATGCTTGCCGGTCTTGCCAACTGCCTTGGGTATTTTACCCTGGGAACGGCCATCGCCAAGACCATCGGCAAGGGCGTCGTGCACGTCAGTCTCATTCCGCCTGAATGGCTGCTGCCACTTCTGTTTTCAGCCTTGATGGGCGCGGTTATCTGGAACATCATCACCTGGCTTCTGGGACTTCCGACCTCTTCAAGCCATGCCCTTATCGGCGGGCTGCTTGGCGCGACTGTCGTGGTGGTTGGCCCGAAGGCAATCGTTCTCGGCGGTCTTCTATCGGGCGGTATCATTCAGATTCTCGCCTTTATCGTCATCGCTCCCATCATCGGCTTTCTCGGCGCGATGTTCTTTACCACGTTGATTTTCATCCTTTTTCGGAAAGTCAGGCCGCACCGCATCAAGGACATATTCAAGTACCTGCAGCTGGTTTCGGCCTCGGCGTACTGCGTCGGGCATGGAACGAACGACGCGCAAAAAACCATGGGCGTCATAACGCTCGCGCTTGTCGCGGGCGGAGTCATCCCGGAATTCAAGGAAGTTCCCGGATGGGTTGCGCTCGCCTGTTACTGCGCGATTGGCCTTGGTACCATGTGCGGCGGTTGGCGTATCGTCAAGACGATGGGCACGAAGATAACCAAGATCCACGCACTTGAAGGTTTTTGCGCGGAAACTTCGGCCGCCATCGTCCTGCAACTGACGGGACACTTCGGTATTCCGGTTTCGACTACGCACGTCATATCGGGTTCTATCATGGGAGTAGGCGCTGTCGAGTCCGCAGCAAAGGTTCGGTGGGCCACGGCCCGTACCATCGTCTGGGCCTGGTTCCTCACGGTGCCCGCGACCGCAGCCTGTGCGGCAGTGAGTTTTGCCTTGCTCCGTCTTGCATTGAGTTTGTTCTAAGACCGAACGGAGCTTTTTGGCTCCGTTTTTTTTGCGGTAACTGGATGGATAGTGATAAAAAAAAAGGCTGTCTAACCGGTAAGTCAGACAGCCCATAACGCGTTTTGCGTCTATCGCTCCCCCGCGGTGAATTGAACACCGGACAAAGTGGTTAACAGCCACTTGCTCTGCCGACTGAGCTACAGGGGAATGTGCCGTATTTCATGCACTGCCTGACGTATCAGGCGAGAATCAAAATATCGCATCGCAAAAAAAAAGTCAATAGGTTTCGGGATTTCTCCGGTCAATCTTCGACGATGCCGGCAATCTCGCGAACGCGCGAACGGACCTCGTTGATAACGCCGTCGTATTTTTCCTCGATCATGCTTCTGTTCTTCGAGAGGGCGGACAGGTACTCGGGATCCTGATGGAGATCCATCGGAATATTCTGGCCATAGCGCTTCGCGATCTCCTGCTGTTTGGCGCGCAGCCTGGGCAGAAACTGCTGCTCGAGCGCCTTGGAAAGCTGATCCTGGTCGGCGAGATATTGCTTGAGTATCCCGGCTACCTGGGCGAAAAGCTGAACCATTCCCTTCCCTGGAAGAATCGCATCGAGTCCTGTTCCTATGAGTTCGGTTTTTTTGAGGTCTTCTTCAACCGCGGGAAGATGGATGCTCGCGAGCAGGATCGAAAGCGCGCCTTCCTTTATCAGAGCTTTTTTTTCGTCGTTTTTATCGCCGAGAATTTCCGTCAGAATCGTCTGGTCGCCCTTGGCGAGAAAATCTCCTGCAGCCTTTTTTCCGGCGTTTTTGAGGTCCCGGTTATCTGCGCTTTTAGGGTCGCCTTCTATGTGGGCCGTTTTTTCAAGCGCGATGTCGAGCGCCGAACGAATTTCTCCCATAAAATCCTCCTCGCCTTACACACATACTATACAACTTTTTTCGGTGAGTAGGCAATCAACGGGTATGTCGTGCGATTCCACGGGGACCGTCGGGACTATCTGGCATGAATGGCAGGCGCCGACGAGCGTAATTAACGAGCGTTTGTCACGATGCTCATTGAGGAAGCGCGAAAGGAAGCGGTCATAGAAGCCTGCGCCCCGACCGAGACGGTCTCCCTGCGGGGAAAAGGCAAGGGCGGGGATTACGATTGTGAGCGGGAATTCCAGGCGAACACGTTTTGAGTCCGGGTCATCGGGATAGAGGCGATTTGCGGTTCTGGGCGGCTCACGAATGCCGAAGGCGCCTGTTTCAAAGGGTCCGGTCGACGACGAAATCTGGTAAAAGGCAAGATCGTCGCCAGTAACCCGGGGAACGGCGACCGTGATCCCCCGCGCGAGGGCGTTGTCGATGAGCGGTTCGGTACCGATTTCATGGCCGTGGGAAAGAAACGCGAAAAGGGTACGGGTGTGGGATGGTAGGTATTCTTCCAGTATACCTACCGGTAGGTATACTGGGTTCGAAATACTTCCTATTTGCTGCCTCATCGCCTTTCTCAGTTCCTCTTTCATGCATGCTTGCCTTCGCCACGCTCGAGCAGTTCCCGGTATTGTTCCTTGAGGATGATTACGCAATCCGATTTACTCGCGTTTCCCCGGACAATATCCTCCGCGAGCGCGTGGCAGTTTGGCGCGCCGCAGCAGCCGCAATCGAGCCCTGGCAGGGTTTCACTGATGCGTTCCATCTCTTCCATCATCGAAAGCGCCTTCTGGTAGTCGCCGTCGAGGAGAAGGGCCGGCCGCGCGGGGAACTTCTCCTTGCGAAGGCAGGATTCAGAAGGAATAGCATACGGATTTTCCGCGTTAAAACGCGCGGCGAGATTTCTTTCGCGAAGGCCGATTACGTGCCGAGCCAGGGAGGTGTTCTCGCTGACGAGCGCGCCGCCCACGCAGCCGCCTGAACAGGCCATGAGCTCAAGGAAATCGATGCCTTCAAGTTTTCCGTTTTCAACTGCGCCGAGCACGCTTGCGCATTGATCCATGCCGTCCACCGCAAGCCATTCGTTTCCGCCATCCGGAATCGTGGCTTCCGCCTCGCCGCCCGCGCGGCCCCACGCTATTTCTGCCGCAAGATTACGAGAGGGGCTGGCGCTTTCTGATACGACAGCGGCAGTCGGCTCGCCGTTTCCGCCGCGCGCGATGCGGCCAAGCGCCGAAAGGAGGGGGAGGTGTATGTCCTTCATGCTGAAAACGCCATCGATCGAGGAGCTTTCGTCGCCGATCGGCGCCTTCGCTTCGGTGATCTTTCCGGGGCACGGCGAAATAAAGAAGCAGCCGATGCGCGCCGAACCTGTCGCAAATCGGCCTTCTGCCGTTAGCCTCCGTTCGGCTTCCTCTCGCGCCAGTCGACCGGCCAGCTCGACCGGTGCGATGACCGGAACGATGTGCTCGATGAGGGTGGGAAACCTGCTCTGGATAAACTTGATGATGGTCGGGCAGCTCGACGTGATGAGCGGACGGGGAAGGTCGGGGTAGCGGGAACGGTCAAGGAGGGAGCGGTTTACCTCCGCGATCGCGGGCGTTGCCGCCGAGACGGGAAAGACCGCGTCGAACCCGAGCGACTTGAGCGCTTCGTGAATCACCTCGATGGTGAAACGTTCAGAAAACTGTCCATAGAGCGACGGGGCGGGCAGGGCAATTTTATAGTCAAAGGAACCGAAAGAGTCCATGTCGCGAAGGGATATAATCTCGTCGGCGCGGGCCTTTTTGGCGTGGTGCGGGCAGCGCCTGATGCATTCGCCGCAGTCAATGCACCTTTCGGCGATGATTCGGGCTTTGCCGTCGCGGACGCGGATCGCTTCCGCCGGGCAGGTAGTGACGCATACCGTGCAGCCTTTGCATTTCTCCTCGTCGAGAACCACTGAGTGAAATCGCTGCGCGGGATTTTTTTCCTTTTCTGCCATCATGCCCCCGGGATCAGTATTTTCATCGTGACGGTCGTTCCCTTGCCGGGGGTTGATTCGATCTTGAGTTCGTCGGTATTCCGCTTCATGTTGGGAAGTCCCATACCCGCGCCGAAGCCGAGCTCGCGCACGAGTTCGGGTGCCGTCGAGTAGCCATCCTTCATCGCGAGTTCGATATCCGGGATACCCGGTCCATGGTCGCTCATTACGATCGCGATGTAACCCGGCTCGATCGAGATGTCCGCCTCGCCGCCGCCGGCGTGCACGACCATGTTTATCTCAGCCTCATACATGGCTACGGCCGTCCTCTTGATGACGTCGGGCGGGATGCCGAGGCGCTGGAGGGTTTTCTTTATTTCGGACGACGCGTTTCCCGCGTGGGAAAAGTCGTCGCCGCTGATCGTATAGTGGTATTTCACCGCGCTACCGTTTCAGTCGATATTCCGTATGCCACCCTGCCTGACGCCGGCCGCATAGAGCTTTCCGCAGGCGAGGTAGAGGGGGAGTTTGGTGCGAAGGAGAACGATGCCGTTTTCCTTCGCCATGTCGATCATTTCCTGATTCGGGGTTTTGCCGCGAACGAAGCAAATCGCCTCTATGTCCATGAGCATTGCGGTCCGGACTACCTGTACGTTGATGAGCCCGGTCAGGAGCAGTACCTGATCCTTCACGAAAGCCATCACGTCGCTCATGAGGTCGGCGCCGCATGCTGAAAGGATCTCGACGTCGTTACGGCCGGTTCCGTCGACTACCTCGGCCTCAATCGCGTTTTGCGCTTCAAGTATTGTCATGGATACAGGATATCATGCTTATTCCGTGCCGTAAAGATTGCGCGTTCCGTTATCCCCGGCAGGCGAGCTGGCGAAGGTAGAGATCGGCGATCACGAGGGCGGCCATCGACTCGATGACCGGGACGATCCTGGGGCACAGGCACACGTCGTGCCTTCCGTGCACCTCGATATCGCATTCTGCGCCCGAGACGTCTATGGTCTTTTGGGAAAGGCTGATCGAGGGAACGGGCTTTATCGCCGCGCTGAAGACGATGTCGGCGCCCGTCGAGATGCCGCCGAGGATGCCGCCTGCGTGGTTGGTTTCGAAGCGCGGGTTTCCGTCGTCGCCGCGGCGCATTGGGTCGTTCCAGTCGCTGCCGATCATGCGCGCGCTTTCGAATCCTGAGCCAAACTCGATGCCCTTTATCGCGCCGATCGAGAGGATCGCGCGCGCGAGCTCTGCGTCGAGCTTGTCGAACACGGGCTCTCCGAGCCCTGAGGGAACTCCCTTGATCCTGCAGCTCACGATGCCACCCGCGCTGTCGCCCTCCTTCTTGAGCTCGATGACGCGCTCGGTCATCCGTTCCGCCGCCTTTGAGTCGCACGCGCGGAACTGGTTCGACTCGATCGCGGCCTCGCTGAAGGATTCGCATTTGATCCCGGCGGCTTCCGCGGTCCATGCGGTTACGGTAATTCCCTTCGTGGCGAGAAAGGCTTTCGCGATCGCGCCCGCGGCTACCCGGGATACGGTCTCGCGGCCGGAGGACCTGCCGCCGCCCCGATAGTCGCGCACGCCGTATTTATTGAAGAAGGTAAAGTCGGCGTGTCCTGGGCGAAACTTCGTCACGATGTCGCCGTAGTCGTCGGATTTCTGGTTCGTGTTGCGCACGATCACCGCGATCGGGGTGCCGGTGGTGCGGCCGTTGAACGTACCCGAGAGGATCTCGCAGGCGTCTGCTTCCTTTCGCGCGGTAGAGGCGGGGTTGTGCTTCGGATCGCACGGAATGCCGTCGGAGGTTTCCGAGTGCGCGCCGGGGCGCCTGCGGTCAAGCTCCTTCTGGATGATGCGCTCGTCGAGCGCGATGCCCGGCGGGCAGCCGTCGACCGTCACGCCGAGGGCGGGACCGTGGCTTTCGCCGAATGTCGTGATCCTGAAAAGCGTTCCGAAGGTGCTTCCGCCCATGGTTCGTTATTCTCCCTTTTCGCGTTTCTTGCGGGTTTCCTCGGCCTTGCGGCTGATGCGGTTCCACACCGACGACAATCCCATCGCCTTCTTGGCGAGCGAGAGGGTCTCGCGCGCTTCCTCGCGCATTTTGAGGGTACCGTTGTAGATGATCTCGTCGACAAGCCCTGCCTGCTTTTCGTAATGGGCGCGGCGTTCGCGGATCGGGTTAAGGAAGTTATTGATCGCGACGGCCAATTTCTGCTTCACCTCGACGTCGCCGACCTTGCCGACGAGATAGCGGGCTTTCAGGTCCTCGATCTCCGCCTTGTTCGGGTTGAACGCGTCGTGATAGATGAAGACGGGGTTTCCCTCGACGCGTCCGGGCACGTCGGCGCTCGTCCGGTTCGGGTCGGTGAACATCCCGTTCACCTTCTTGTTGACGGTCTTTTCGTCATCGGAAAGGAAGATCGCGTTATTGAGACTCTTCGACATCTTGGCCTGGCCGTCGGTGCCGACGAGCGAGCCGAAGTCCGAGACCATGACCTCGGGTACGGGGAACACGTCGCCATACATGAAATTGAATCGCTTCGCGATCTCTCGCGTCAGCTCGACGTGGGCTTCGTTATCCTTACCGACGGGGACGAGATGCGAGCGGCACATGAGGATGTCCGCCGCCTGGAGTACGGGGTAGCCGAGGAGGCCGAATGGGCATTCCGTCAGGTTCGCGTTTTTCGCCATCTCCTTGATCGACGGGACGCGCTGAAGCCGGGGAACGGTGACGAGGTCATTAAAGAAGAGGCAGAGCTCGGTTACTTCGGGCACCGCCGATTGAAGGTAGATCGTCGACTTCGCGGGGTCGATCCCGCACGAGAGGTAGTCGAGGACCATCTCGCGCACGTTCGTCGCGAGCTCTTCGATGTGCTCCTTCTCGGGCTTCGTCGTAAGCGTGTGAAGGTCGGCTATGATGAAGAAACACTCATATTCGTCCTGAAGACGAACCCGGTTCGCGATCGAACCGACGTAGTGACCCAGATGGAGGCGGCCGGTCGGTCTGTCTCCGGTAAGAATTCGTTTCTTGGTGTTATTATCCATAGTAACGGCATCATAGCATCGGAGAGGGCGGTGTATCAAGCGGAGGAAGACTGAGGCAGAACGCGGGGACGAGGGGCGGCGGGCCATCCTCGGAGCCCCCTCGAAGTCTAAGGCCACGCGGGCGAACTTCGGTCCGTCAGGAAAGATGAGTTACGTCCGTTTACGAGAGCCTTCCCCCGGAAAGGTGCAACACACGGTCGGCGGCGGAGAGGGGGAAGTTCCCGTGAGAGCCAACGATAAGGCTGGTTTTGCCTTTTCGCACCGGTTCAACCATCAGCTCGATGATGGAATCCGCGGTCTCGGGATCGAGCCCTCCGGTCGGTTCGTCGGCGACGATCACCGCGGGATCGATAATGAGATTGCGCGCGATGGCCACGCGCTGGCGCTGGCCGATGCTCAGCTCCGAAGGAAAGTGATCGAGCTTATCGGCAAGGCCGACTCTCTCAAGCATCCGGACGGCTTTGCCTCGCTTCTCCTGTTTTGTCAGGTCGGAGTGCACCAACGTCGCCATCACGTTTTCAAGGGCGGTCCATATGGGCACGAGGTTAAAGTCCTGGAATACCATGCAGATTTCGCTACGCCGTACATCCGCGAGCGCGGCGCGCGTCATCCCGCTCAAGGCCTTTCCATTGAACAGGATTTCACCGCCCGTCGGCCTGTCGAGCTGGGCTATCAGCCACAGGAGCACGCTTTTTCCTTCCCCGCTTTTTCCTGATATGACGACGACTTCCTTCTCGTATACGCTCAGGTTGATATCGCGCAGTACCGGGTGGATCTTTCCGTTTTTGCGGAACGCTTTCTGCAGGGATCGACATTCAATGACGGGCTTATTCATAGCATCTCCAGGGTCGCATCAATATTTTCTCAGGCATTCGGCCGGCTTCCTGTTGGCCGCGACAAGGCCCGGTATGATCCCCGCGATCGCCCCGCTCGCGAGCACCAAAAGGAAACTGCTGACGTACATCTGCGGAATGAGAGTCAGTCTCCATCCGTCCGGGGACGCGGGGACGAGAAGGATCACTGCAACCGACAGGAGTGATCCGATCGCCCATCCGGCAAACGCCTGAAGCGCCGATTCGAAGAAGATCTGGGTCACGATATTGCCCCTTGACCAACCGATCGACGAGACGATCCCGATCTCGTGTTTGCGCTCCGTCACCGAATGGAGTTCGGATTGAAGCGAGAAAACGAGAATGCAAAGATAGACAAGTAAGGCGGCGATATCCGCGCCGTTACGGTTTATGAGGTCCGCCATCGCCGCAGGTTTGTAGCAGTTGTAGCTCGACAGAAGCGCTTCCGCCCCCATGATCCGCCTGACGTCGTCCATCGCGTCCTTGTGCGTATGGGAACCGGCCGACTCGATCATGAGCACGTTGCTCGAATCGTCGATCTCGCCTTTGACGCGCGGCCGTATCAAATATTCCGCGGCGGCGATCGGCATGTAGGCGTCGGCTTTCACCGGCTTGATCCCCGCCTCAATAATGCCGACAACGGTATGGGGTGTTCCCCCGATGGTCAGCGTGTCGCTAACGCCGAGGGAGGCGGTTTCGGCGTACGATTGCGCGAGAACGACTACGTCCCTGTCTCCCTGAGTGAAGAAGCGGCCATCGAGAATCTCGCTCGCGGAACAGCAGTTCGTGGCCGTCGCGCGCGATTCGACGGGGAGGATCCCGGCGATCGTCAGGACTTCCCCCTGCGTGCCGTTTCTCATCCTGTATAGCAGACAGGGTGCGGCATCGGCCACGCTTGGCAGCGCCTTAATGCCCGTGAGCAGGGAATTGTTCAGGGGTCGTGCCGGCGTCGTGCCGGCGTAAAATCCTTCGTGCTCCCTGTCGAGGGCGGCGACGGGACAATTATCGCCGCCGCAGACGGGGATGAAGGCTATGAAATGGGTCCCTGTCGATTTCAATATTGCGCCTGAGGCCTCTTCGGCGCCCTTGACCGCCGAGAGAAGAAGGCATGAAAACGCGACGGCTATCAGGTAGCCGCTCACGGTTATCAGGGTCCTTCTGTATCGTCGGACCAATTCCCTCATCGCGTATTCAATCATGCTTAATTTCCCCGTCGCGCATCAGGCGGATCAGTTTTTCGCGGCCAAGCCGTTCCGGTATACCATCATCTTGTCGGCGCCCGAATACGGCATGATTGTCAGATATGCATTGTCCCTCGAAAGGACGGGCGTGCCAATCGGGGCATCGACGGCGCCGAAGTCCTTCCAGCTTTTCCCGCCGTCACCGGTTTCCAGAATGCAGAATTTCTTTTTATTCTTGTCGAAAGCGGTAAGCAGTCCATGAGCCTTGTCGGTAAAGCGCAGTGCAATGGTCCTATTGGCGAAGATCAGCTCGGGGCGTTTCGCCGCCAGCGTATCGTTTTTCTGCCAGGTTGCCCCGTTATCGGGCGTGTAGTACAATATGCCTTTTTCATTGATAAAATAGCCTTCGGTTCCTGTCACGAACGATATTGCGCCGATCTTTCCGGCATCGGTCGCACTGCCGATTTTCCTTGATGAGGTACCGTCATAGTAAAAGATCGAAAATGGAGCCGCCATCCAGCCTTTCGCGTCCTTGTCGAAACTCAGCATTGTGGTGTTTTTCACGTCGAGAAGTGTCCATGAGGTTCCGCCGTCCCGGCTGATTTTCACCGACGAGCACTCGCAGCCGATGACGTAGGTCCTGTCGTCGATGATTTCCGCGCCGCTCAGGCAGGGCGGGGTTTGCAGGGTTTGGGTCGACCAGCTCTTGCCGCCGTTGTCGGTGAGATAGACACTGGACTGGCTGAGCATAATCCCCTTCTCGGGCGAGGAGAAATTCACGATCGATGGCGAAAAAGAGGGGCCGATCAGCTGCTGCTGTGAGTTGACGAGTTCCCAGTTCTTATTACCGGAACATGACGGTATCAGCAAACAGGTGAGTACGACGGTTAATGCGAAGACAACCCTGAGAAATCCATGAAAGAGGCATGATCGGTTCATTTCTATGCTCCCTATAAAAGTATTGATCCAATCATATTTCGGTAGGCATGAACTGGAAAGAGAATATTTGCAATATTATATTGCAAATTTGCAAAATCCAGCAGTAGTGCTTTCATTTATATCGCTTCTTCCGGCATTCCGGAGGTTGCTGATGAAGAAAAGAAGCGCGATCATGTCGCATCTGACGCTGCAGGGCCAGCGGTCCAAGTCCTGTTGGGGTAAACCCGATCGTGTTTTCAGCCGATATTTTCAGCATGAAGAAAACGTTATGCGCATTCCTTCTCGCAGGAACTCTCTTCGCGGCCCATGCCCTCGACCTTTCCGTCAATAAGGGCGACGTGCTCATCATTCAGAGTCCCGAAGGTGGGTATCACCTGTATATCAGGAAGAAGGCCGATATAGCCTCGGTACTCCTTACGGAAACGACCAAGGATCCGTCGCTTCGCGCCGATAACTACGCGTATCGCCTTCCTGAGTGGAACGCGATAAACGGCGACGAAAAACGACTTCTGGACGGGGTTTTCATTCCGCCTGAAAAAAAGATATGGAGCCTGATCGACTCAACGAGCGAAAAGGATACCCCGATCGGCGAAGCCTTTCATGTCTGGATTCCGTATGTTCTTCAGTATGGGTATTCCTGGTCGCGCCATGGCGAGGTCCAGGTACTCGACGGTACCTTTATCAATATTCGTGCGTTCGCCAAGAGTTATGGCGACTATTCAGGCGCGTTTGCCGACAATCCCTTCAAAATCCAGGTGACGCAAAAGCCGCTCGCGCCCCCTCCGCCCCCTGCGGATGCCCTCTACATGAAGGACACCGTTTCGACCTTCAATTCCCTCGCCGAACGGACGAAGGGAAAGACGCTCTACGCGAAGGGGCCCGATGACATCATACCGCTTATACGCTCGGTACTCTTGCCCCCGGGCGACAAGTCGCTCGATCTCGTATTCGTGCTCGATTCGACCGAAAGCATGCAGGACGATATCAAGAAGCTTCGCGAGCTCATGGAGCCGTTTCTCGCCGAGACCTTACCCCAATATCCCGCCTGGCGGGTTGGCCTCGTGCTCTACAAGGATTATGATGAGGATTTTCTCGTGAAGGAAGCATGTCCCTTTACTTCGGACCTTGCCGTTTTCAGGAAGGCGATGAAGTCCTTCCGCGTCCAGGGCGGTCGCGATCTACCCGAGGCAGTGTATGAAGCGCTCGATGGAGCGCTCAAGCTTTCTTGGAATCCCCTTGCCGACAGGAAGATCGTGTTGATCGGCGACGCGCCGCCGCACCCGAAACCCCGTGGATCCATTACGCGCGAGATGGTTGAAGGCGCCGCGGCGGAGAAGGATATCCAGATGAACGTGATAATCCTGCCGCACGCCGAGACCTACTGAGCGCGACACCGGGCGAAAAAAACAAAAAGGCTTTCCGTCGCGCCGGTTTCCCGGTCGGACTGAAAGCCTTTTTTCTGCCATATGGCGACGATTCCGACTATTATTTTGCGGTAACAGGAATGCGCTTGAGGTCGTTCTTCGCGAGCACGAGGTACTCAGGCGGGAGACCTGCGCCTCCGGTGGACTCATAGCGCGCGATTATCGTCTCGAGGCGAGTTCGTGCGTCGGACCAGGCCTTTTTCTTCATCTTGAGATGCGCGAGTTCGAATTCCGCGGCAGTAAGCACCCCGAGATCGGAGCCGAAACGATCGATAACCGTCTGGTAGTAAACCGCCGCCGCCCGGTAATTGCTTTTGTCAAACGCCGTTTGGGCGTTCTGGTTCAGCTCGGGCACGGTCATTTCGGTCGGAATGTCGGCGGGATTCGGTACGCTCTGGCAGCCTGACATGGTGAGTAGAAGCGCGGCTGAAAGCAGCGCCGGCATGATATTCCGTTTCATAAGATCTTCATTCCTTGTCGTAGATTTCGTCCCGTATAGGAAGCGTTTTTCTGAGGTCACGGATAAAGTCCGAAGGCTCACCCATATCCTCGTACGAATCACAACAATCTATACTGCGTCTGGTAACAGTGAAGTATTTGTACTGTTTTTCGCCACCCAGCTTCTTTTTCCATTTTCCCGCGTCACAGCGCACGCGAAGATAGAACTGGCCGGTGGCGTCGGCCGGGGCCGGAACCAATTTGCAGTGGATGCAATTGGCGCAATAGATTTTCCCGGCGTCAAAGCCTTCGTCGCCGAAAAAATCCGTTTCTTGATCGATTCCGGCTTCAAATACTTTCTCGGATTCGGTAGACATACAGGATCCCCCTTTTTGTCTCATTAAATAGTAGCACGCGCCCGTTTCCGCGTCAACGTAGCATATCGTTCGCGCTCGTTATCGTGATTTCCACCCGCCTGTTTCGCGCGCGGCCCTCGTTTGAGTCGTTTTGCGCGACGGGACGGGTTCCGCCATACCCTGAAAAGACCATATGGTCTGCGGGAATCCCCCGACTGGCAAGCTCGGACGTTATGACTCGCGCGCGTGCGATGGAAAGCTCGAGCTCCCCTCCGGGCTTTCCGACGCTTGCCGTGTGCCCGGCGATCACGAAGCGGGCCTTGGGGCCCGCCGCTTTCAGGGCTTCCGCGATGCTGTCGAGTCGGCCTCGTTCCTCGGCAAGGACGCGGGCGGTATCGGCCTCGAACCGGATATCGTACAGCGTTATCTTGAGCCCTTCCCATGAGTCGGTGAGCTCGACGTCCCTGACGGGTTTTTTCGCGAGTTTTGCGCTGATTTCGCCGCGAACGAAGTAGTAATCGGCGTCGTGGATGGGGCCCTGATTCCGATTCGCGAGCATGTCCTCGTCGCACAAAATGACGACTCTGCCTTCGGTGAGCAGTTTTCGGTTTGCTTCGAGGCTCATGATCTTCAAGTATTCCTTGACCGGGATAACGGGATCCGTTCTGTTTTTGCCGAACACCTCGCGCGCGATGACCCGCAGGGGCTCATTGCCGATGAGCGAGCGGTATTCGGCCTCGTCGGTCGAGGATGAATAGGTGACGATTCCCCGTTCAAGGGCAATCGAGGGCGTCACCATGTTTTTTTCATAGACGAGATCCATCTCCGCGCTCCAGAGCTTCGGGAAGAGGCAGGGCTCGAGCCGTGCGGTGGAATATTCCCCATGAGCAGCCAGGGATCCCCTGGCGTCGACGAGAATACCGGTATATTCGCGCGTTGGCACTGACTCAAGCGGTCTCCTGCCTTCATGCGCGGCACGGTGACGGATATAGAGGCTTCCGAGCCGTGAAAGCGAAACGGAATGCGAAATGGAGATGCTTTTCATATCCTGCGCGAACGCGGGTGGGATTGTCTTTCCCGCGTCGAGAATGCGGTTCAGGTCGGACAGGGTTATTTCGTTACGTTCGATCGAGTCGCCGACTCGCGTGGCCGAATCGACCAGTACCGAGAAATATGCGTCCTTGAGGAGGGCGGGAGTTTCCATTTCGAGCATCTGGAGCGCAGCATTGCGGCCGGTCGGCATCACGATGCCTCCCTTCACGGTATCGAGCACGATCGTCGACTTGAGCTCTTCCGTTTTCCAATTGATCGATGACTGCGCGCTGAACGCGCTTTCTTGCGCCTGCATTCCCGCGAGCAGTAAAAGCGGGAAAGAAAGCGCGAAAAGCCTTTTTGTTATGCCACTGGACACTATTCGCTTAGCCGTCATGGTCATAATATCGGCACGCGGAGCGTTTTTCCCAACGAGAGGACCGAATTTACGTCGAGATTGTTCCGATCCGCCAGGGTTTCGACCTGAATTTCGTAGGCAAGCGCGATTGACCAGAGCGTATCGCCTTGCTTGACGCGGTATGTCCCCGAAAAATCCAGGTTGGGAGAATCCTTCTTGCCCGAATACGCTGCGACCTCCTTGATCGCCGGAATCACGATCCTCTTGCCAATCTTGAGCGTTGTGGCTTTGATGCTCGGGTTGTATTGCAGAATCATATCCACGCTGATGCCGTAATGGAGCGCGAGCGCGTAGAGGGTGTCGCCCGACTTGATCTTGTACATGTAGTATTCAAGGAGCATCTTGCTCCGGTCGTCGAGCACCGCCTTAACGGCCTCTTCCTGCCCGCAGGGAATGCGCAGTGCGTACGCGGTATCGGGTGGCGTTATCGAGTAGAAGAGCGCGGGATTGACCGACTTGAGGAAACCTGCGTCCATGCCGGTTTCCTTCGCGAGAACCGTGATGTCAACCGGGCGCTTGACCGGTATCGTGGTCAGTCCGGGGCCTTCGGCGTTTTCGCCCCAATCGATCCCGTATTCGTCGCTTTTGGATAGAATCTCCGAGATCGCGAGGAATTTCGGGACGTAGTGTACGGTTTCTTTCTTGAAAAAACCCTTTTCGCACAGGTACCAGTAATCCGCCTTGCCGCCTTTCCGGATAGCCTTACGCGTGGCCCCGAGCCCGCAGTTATAGGCCGCGAGCGCGAGGTACCAGTCCCCGAGGTCGTTATAGTTTTCCTTGAGTTTTTTGATGGCCGCCTCGGAGGTGATCCAGGGATCGCGACGCTCGTCCATCCATTCATTAATCCGGATGCCGTAGCCGGAAACGCTGTTCCGCATGAATTGCCACACCCCCGTGGCGCCCGAGCGGGAAACCGCGTTATGCGAAAATCCCGACTCAATGACCGGAAGGTAGAAGAGGCACTCGGGCACGTCCTGCCTGATCGTCTCGGTCCGGATAAAGTCGCGATAGAGCATAGGTCGCTTGATCACCGCCTGGAGCCATTTGAGGCCGTCGGGAGAGGTGTACATGGTTCGGTATTTCTGCACGAGGGGGGTATCGGGAATCTCGAGCGTCATGGCGGGGTAGTTTCCGGTTCCGATGGGCGCGATCGCGTTTTCGCCGTGACTTGTTTCCTCGGTAACGTTTGCCGCCGCCGCTTCTGCTTCTTGCGATTCTTTAGTCCTATCCGACTTGATCGAGGCTGAAAGGGGAAATCCGCTTGTTGCGGCGGCCAGTGCCAGCGCAAAGAGCGCTTCAATCAAGCGTTTTCGCCGTATTGCTGTCAGTTTCATGCTCAGAGTTTTTCTCCATAATAGATGCCGGCCCATTCCCATCGTCCATGAATCTCGGGATCGGCCGGGAAGTTAACCTTCCGAAAATAGAAATACCAGACGCTCACGTATTGATTCCAACCGGAAGTTCGAAGGAACGCCTCGTTCGGGTTCGAGGATGCGTCGAGCGACTCGCTGTACTTGATGCGATTGCCACCCATAAAATCCTGCATCTGGAAGTCGGCTTGCGCGTTATTGTCGCTTTGCTCCTGCTTCCAGGACATGGCGAAGAAGTTGACCTTCGCCCGATAGCGGTCGAGCGCGCGATAGTCGTAGCCGTCGATCGCCTTTTCCACCGCCGCTACGAGATCGTCGAGGGAATCGAAGGTCCAGTCCTTGGACGAGGTGTTATAGTCGACGATTCGCTTCGCGTATTCGTATGCGTCGGGGACACCAGGTATCAGAATGTCATATCTGCCGTAACTGAGGAACTGCGTATATGTTTGTATAGCGAGATCCCACTCGCCGAGCGTTTCATACGATCGCGCAAGCATGAAATACGAATAACCAAGATCTATTTTGTCCGCGAAACGGGTAATGAGGTCGCTGTAATACCGGATTTGGAGCTCGGGGGAATCGGTGATGCGGATGAGATTCTGGAGGCACGCGAGATGGATAGACTCACCGCCGATCTCAAGGTCGTCGCAGTTATCCAATATCCGGGAGAAATAATATTCTGCTACCTTGGGTGCGTTTTGCTCGAGGTAGGTATTCGCGACCATCAGAAGCCAATAGGCGTTGAACGGGTCGTCGGGATAGTCTTCGACGGACGAAGTAAGGAAAAGGATGAGGCTCGCCGTTTGCTTTTCGGCCTTGAGGTTTTCGGAAATCCTGTTCATGAGCGCGAAGCGGCTCTCGGCGTCGTTGCGGTCCTTTTTGAGCAGGGAGAGGAGCTGCTTCTGCTCTTCTCGCGATGGGCCGAGATCGTCGAGCAGGTATTCCGTCTTTCCGGCGATGCACGAACTCATGAGAACGGGAATCGCCAGGATAAGGATAACGCTCTGGATACCGCGGGCGGGATCGATGCCGATACGGTTTTTTCGCATGAGATCGATAGTAGCATGCCGGTCTTTGTATTGGCAAGATAGGAGTTTCTGGGATACAATAATCTCGGAGGAGGTCTACCGATGGTCACCAAAGCCTTTCTGAAAAAATGCATCCTTCGCGTTTCGGTACCGCTTCTGCCGCTCAGTATCGGTTTCCTCGCGGTAGGGATAACCTTGCTGCTTTTGGGTAGCCTGTCGGTACCCCGCTTTGTTTTTTCCGTCCCGGCGCTCGTTTCCGGCTGCTTTTTATGGTATGCCGGTATGTACCTCAAGAATCGCGCGCGTTTCTTCTTCGCTGCGACCTTTCTCGCGCTTGCCGGCTGCCTTCTTTTTTTTATCGACATCGGTCTCGTGCAGCTGCGCTTGCCGACCGCATGGCCACTTTTGATGCTTTTCGTCGGTTGCGCGTTTTCCGTTTCCGGGTATCTCAATTACCGTAAAATGCATGCGGTTTATATCGCGCCTGCATTCGTGTTCGCGGGGCTTGGCTTTTTTTTCCTTCTTTTTACCACTCGCGTCATTACGCTGTCCTTTACCGCCGTCGTGATCTGGTGGTTCCCCCTGCTGCTTCTCCCGTCGATCCTTTCCGTCGCTATCTGGGTTTTCCGAAAAGGTAAAAAGGGGGACCGCGAGTCCGATGAATAATCAGTCACGCGCCCTTTCGCGTTTTGGGGCCCTATGCCTGACGTTCGTGTATGCGTTGTCGGGCTGCTCAACCGTCCCCGCGTCGCCAGATACGCGGGTTTCGGGGGGCTCTGGCCCGGGTTCTGCCGTCATTCTGTCGGGAAAGACCGACGGGTCCGGCTCCGGTTCGGTTACGCAATCGTCGGTCTCGGAATCAGGCGGCACGATTCTCTCCGTTCCTTCCAAGGAGCAACTGAAGAAGAATAACCTCGATAGCGCTATCCTCTCGCTGCTCGAAACCGGCTCCCCCGACAGCATCAAGCAGGCGGTCGATCGCATAAACTCCGATCCGCGCGGCATGACCGAGCAGAATCGCGTTGCGCTCGCGGTTTCTGGTGAGATCATGAAACTGGTGTATCCCCTTGAAGCGATAACCTGGTCCGTTCCGTCCGTCCCCGAAAACGGGGTTTGGATCAGCGCCATCCGTTCTGCTCGCTTGGGCGTCTATGATTATAGCGCGGGCTCAGCCGATTTTTTCTCGCTTGTTTTGCCGTCGCTCGTTCTGTGCGTCTCGACCACTCCCGGCGACTATTACCCGGACGCGGAAGTGGCTTTGCGAAAGGCCGCTTCGATGAACGGCAGGTCCGTGCTTCCGTCGTATCTTCTCGCGCTTCTTTCCGAGCGGCAGGGAAAGACCTCCGCAGCAGAGGCTTTTTATCGCGAAGCCTGGAACCGGGAGCCGTCCTGTTATCCTTCAGGCGTCGCCTATGCCAAGTCGCTTATCAGGAAAGGAGAGGGTAGCGAGGCGTTATCGGTCGCAAAGGAACTGTTGGCCCGATATCCCGGCTCGACCATAATGACCCGCCTCGCCGCCGTCGCCGCGTTTTCGACCGGAGACTGGACCGTCGCGGATCCCTTCGTTCTTGCCAGCCTTAAGGCCGAACCCGACAATACCGAGAGCCTTTTGATGCGCGCGCGGATACTCGTGGAGCGCAAGGATTATCTCAAGGCGAATTCCCTCCTCGATGCCTTCGCTACGCGCAATAAAAGCGACAAAAATTATCTGTTGCTTCGATCGCGGGTCGTGCGCGAATGGAACAAGAACCCTGCGTCCGCGACGGGTTATCTGCAGGAAGCCCAGCAGCTGTATCCCGACGACGTGGACGTGCTCCTTGCCTCGGCCGAGGTTTGCTATCAAACCGGCCAGAGCATAAACAAAAAGGGTGGACGCGATTTCGTCTGGATGGTGCTCGCCAAATCTCCCGCGAATCCCGCCGCGCTCGCGCTGGTCGTAAGCGACTATACCGCCTCAGGCGACTGGAATAACGCCATTAAGTACGGCGAGCAGCTTCTTTCGGTCTCGCCCCGCGACTCGTCCCGGATTCTCCTTGTCCGCGCCTGCCTCGGCGCCGGTCAGGCATCGCGCGCTGTCTCCCTAGCGAAGGGGCTTTATGGCGCCTCATCGCCGTCGGACGAGATAATCGCCCTCTATCTCCAGGCGCTTATCGATACCGGAGACGCCAAAACGGCTTCGGCGATCATAGCCGCGCGATTGCCCGACGCGATGTCGTCGCTGAAAAGCATTCTCTACTATTATCAGAGCAGAACCGACGGCGATTCCGACGCCCGACTTGCGTCGCTTCGTTCGAGCCTTTTGGCCGATCCCCGGAACCAGCTGGCGCTCTATGCCATGTATGAATGGTATTTCGCCCGCACCGATTACCGGAAGGCCCAATACTACCTTAAGCAGGTAATCGCGCTTGATCCCGCGAATCGTCGCTATACGCAGCAGCTCTCGAAACTCGACGAATTGCTTGCCCGCTAAAAAAATTACGCGTATACTTGAAATCTAAGGAGTGACCCATGAAGAAATACGTTTGCGATCTGTGCGGTTATGAGTATGATCCCGCGGTTGGCGATCCCGATAATGGCATCAAGCCCGGTACCGCGTTCGAGGATCTTCCTGATGATTGGGTTTGCCCGGTTTGCGGAGCGGGTAAGGACAGTTTTTCCGAAGCGTGATTTCCGGGGCTTATGAGACCAGAAAGGTGAAGTGAGGTAAGGATGATTTCCAGGCAAGATGCGGCAAGTACTATAGGATATGACGGAAACGCAGCGCTCGTTGATCGGGCGGCTCGTGCCCGTTACGGCAACATGACGACGGCCGAGCTCTGCGAGGCAGGTTTTTTCCGCGCCGCAGCCGCGTCAGCCCTGTATTCGGGATCCAGCGAGGAGCTGGCGGAGGTCGCCTCTGCCTATAACCGTCTTTCCGGCGCATCCTACAAACCGGAGGCTATCGCACGGCTTTTTGGCGTCGCGAAACCGACCGTTCCGCGAACCATCGCCCTATAAGTAGCGGCAGCGTGAAGCGGCAGTTATCAAAAACTGCCGCTTTTTTTTAACCTTGACTGCGATAAGATCTCTATGATACTTTATTCCGAGATATTTTTCGTATCAAGGAAGTGTTTGTATGAATTTTATGCCCTTTTTGCAGGTAGGCTCCGCACAGAATGGCGGTACGTTCGTTACCATCCTGACCATGGGTGCCGTATTCGTCGTGTTTTATCTTTTTATCATCAGACCGCAGAATAAAAAACAGAAAGAAACCGCGCAGATGGTCAATGCGCTCAAGAAGGGCGATAAAGTCATCACTATCGGCGGTATTCACGGCGAAGTAACCTCCACCAAGGAGCAGACCGTGATCGTAAAGGTTGACGAAGCGTGCAAGCTTGAGTTCAGCCGTTCCGCCATCGCGACTGTCGTTCGCGACGATAAGGACGAAAAATCCGCCAAGACCTCGAAGAAAGAAAAAGCTGGCGCATCCGCGAGCGACGCGCAGGGAAGCAAATAATCTTAACAAGGAGAGAGACTCTGAGCCTTTTGACGCTCGGGGTTTCTCTCGAAAAGTATCTGGAGTAATAATATGAGCAAACGAAGCCGGTTGGTACTCTGTTTGGTGGTTCTCGCTGTATGCTTTGTCTTTTTGTGGCCCTCGGTAAAATGGTACTACGTGACGCCCAAGGCGGATCAGGCCCTTGCGCTCGGTTCACGCGAGAAGATCAAGGATTACGCGCGCAATATGGCTATTGCCGACCTCAGGCAATTAATGGAAGACGCCCGCACCGATAAGCAGGAACCCGTCGATCCGAAGTTCGCCAACCTCTTTAACGAGGCGCGCAAGAACTACAAGGCGATGAGGAAGGACGTTCCCGCCGTTTGGACCGCGCGAGCCCTTCTCGCAGCGTATCCTTCCGAATCGGACATCCTCGATTTCATCGAGAACGGATACCGCGATCGCATCCTTTCCATCAAAAAAACCCAGGGTGCGGCCGTCAAGCTTGGCCTTGACCTTTCCGGCGGTATGAGCATCATCATCAAGGCAGATCTCGACGCGGCCGCCGCGAGCCAGAAGGCCCCGATCGGCAACATGGCCACCTTCCGCGCCGACGCGATGAAACAGGCTATGGATACGCTCACGAGCCGCATCGACAAGTTCGGTCTCTCCGAGCCCGTTATCCGCCAGCAGGGCGAAGACCGCATCTATATCGAAATGCCCGGTAACGCCGATTCTGACCGCATTAACTCGATCATCATGGGTAAGGGCATGCTCGCCTTCCACATGGTTGACGAGGAAGCGACCTCGGCGTTTATTCAGTATTACCAGCAGCACCCGACCAGCACCTTCGACGCGGAATACAATCTGGTCGATCCGTCGATCATCCCCGAAGGAACCATGGTCCTTGGCCAGTACAAGAAGGATTCTTACGGTCTCGACGAGCGTACCGGTTTCCTCGTGCTCAAGAAAGAGGTTGGCCTCGAAGGCCGGCACATCCAGAGCGCGAACACCGAAAGCGACTCGATGGGCCGACCCGTCGTCAATTTCGGGCTCGACCCGGAAGGTTCGAAGATCTTCGCCGAACTCACCGCGAATAACGTGAAGAAGCAGCTCGCGATCGTGTCGGACGACAAGATCAAGTCCGCCGCGACCATTAACGAGGCGATACCGACCGGAAACGTCCAGATTTCGGGCTTCTCCCGCGAAGAGGGCGAAAACCTCAAAGCGGTGCTCCGCACCGCCTGGCTCAACGTGCCGCTTCAGCTCGAGAACCAGCAGGTTATCGGCGCGAGCATGGGAGAGGAAGCGATTCACCAGGGCCTTCTGGCTATCATCGGCGGCCTTGGCGCCGTGTTCATCTTCATGCTCCTGTATTACCGCGGCGCGGGCATCAACGCGATCGTCGCGCAGATACTCAACTTCTATATCATGTTCAGCGTCCTCTCGGCGCTTAACCTGACCCTTTCGCTTTCGAGCATCGCCGGTATGATCCTTACGATCGGTATGGCCGTCGACGCGAACGTCATTATCTTCGAACGCGTCAAGGATGAGCTCAGGCTTAAGAAGGGCCGCGCCGCCTCTATTACGGCGGGCTTCGACCGTGCGTTCTGGGCGATCATGGACTCCAACATCACGACCTTCATCGCGGCCGCATTCCTTTCGCAGCTCGGTAGCGGTTCCATCAAGGGATTCGCGTACAGCCTCGCGATCGGCGTTATCTCGTCGGTATTCACCGCGCTGTTCGTGTCGCATCTCATGTTCGATTTCACCACTGACGTTCTCAGGAAGAAGACCGTCAGCATCAGCTGGAGGGTCAAGTAATGAAGAAGGTTATCAAATTCAGCAAACTGTTCCTTCCGTCGGTCATCATGAGCGTTGCGCTCATTTCCTTCGGGCTTTACGGCTACATTACGAAGGGCTTCAATCTTGGTCTCGATTTCCAGGCAGGTTTTATCGAGAAGGTTCGTATCGCGCCGACCGCGTTCTCGCTTACCTATGACGGCGCGAAGTCCGTAACGGTTTCGCAGTCGTCTTCCGCGATCACGGTAGTTGTGACCGGCGTCGATAGCGATAACCAGAGTTTCAGCTATCCCTACGCGACCCATCCGACCGTCGGCGACTTCGCCCGCGCGATCGTCTCGATTCCCGGTGTCGCGATTTCCATCTCCTCTCCCGAATCCGCCTTGATGAAGTCGGCCTTCCCCGATTCCGAGGTGCTTTCGCGCCTTGGCGACGAGCCTTACCGCTTTCACTACGTGAGCGAGGGTCTCGCTGAAATTTCTTCCGACGATATCCGCAAGGCGATTTCCTCGTTCCCCGACGCCGCGGTTCAGGTCGTTGGCAATCCCGCAGACCGGTTCTTCCAGATCCGGCTCGAGGATGACGGAACGGATCCCCAGGCGAGCCAGACGCTCAGGTCGGGGCTCAATGCAGCGCTCGAGGCGGCGTATGGCGCGGACAGCGTAGCGGTTATCGGTACCGACTTTGTCGGTTCCCGTTTTTCGAAAAACCTCGCGAGCCAGGCATCTTGGCTCGTGCTCCTCACGCTCGTCCTTATCTGGGGATACTGCACGATCCGCTTCCGCTGGGACTTCGCCGTCGGCGGCGTTCTCGCGATTTTGCATGACGCGCTTATCATGGTCTGCTTTATCGTCTGGACGCGCATGCAGTTCAACTCGACGACGATCGCGGCTCTCTTGACCATCCTCGGATACTCGATCAACGATACCGTCGTTATCTTCGACCGGATCCGCGAAAACATGCGCTTTCACCCGGACAAGACAATCGTCGAGGTTCTCGACCTTTCGCAGACCGAGGTCCTCGGCCGAACGATCATTACCTCGGTCGCGACCATGCTCGCGGTGTTCTCGCTCTTTTTCTTCACGACCGGTGACATGAAGGATTTTGCCGCCGCGCTCCTTATCGGTATGGTAAGCGGCGTGTACTCGACGATCTATATCGCGAGCGCGTTCATTGCCTTTGCCGGCCGCTTCCGCAAGGACGGCGGTATGAGCAAGGAAAAGGCTCTCTCGAAGCCGGTTACTTCGGGCGAACTGGTATAACAAGTCAGATTTACCTTGCGTGGGCAGTTGCCTCCGCATACGCCCCCTCCTGATTTCCGAAAGGACCTCATGGAGGGGGTTTTCTTTTTTCCGGCAATTCCGGTACAGTAGGTTCATGAATCATACGCTCCGAATCATCAGGGCGGACATCATGGGATATTGCATGGGCGTCAGGCGCGCGGTCGAGGCCGCCGAACAGGCGCTGCTCGATAATCCCGTGCGGCCCGTTTACACTTATGGTCCCCTTATCCATAATCCATCGGCGCTAGAGCGGCTTTCGCGTTCGGGCGTTGTTATTATCGGAACGGGCAACATCCCGATCCCTGAGGATTTCGCAGGAGCCTCGGTCGTCATTCGCGCGCATGGCATTCCTCCCGCCGAGCGCGCTGAGCTTGAAAAGCGGCATGCGCATATCGTCGACGCGACGTGTCCGCGCGTGCTTTCGAGCCAGAAACGCGCGCGTGACTGGTATCAAAAGGGGTATACCGTTATCCTCGCGGGCGATCTTGACCATGGCGAGATTACCGGCATCGCGGGCTACGCGCCGGGGTGCATCGTCCTTGAAAGCCGTGACGCGGCCGAACGGCTCGGGCATTACCCCGAGAAGGCAGTGCTTATCAGCCAGACGACGATCAAGCAGTCTGAATACGACGCGATCGCGGAGGTGCTCTCGCGCAAGATCCCCGAGCTCGCGGTCTTCAACACGATTTGCCCTGCTACGCTTGAGCGTCAAAACGCGCTTGAGGCCCTCGCCGGTCAGGTCGACGGGATACTCGTCATCGGAGGAAAGAACTCCGCGAACACGCAACGCCTCTACAATACGGCGCGGGGAATATGTGATAAGGCCTGGCACATCGAGCGCCCCGAGGAGATCCCTTCCGAGGCGTTTTCCCTTTCGCGCATCGGGATAACGGCCGGAGCCTCCACGCCCGACGAAGTTATCGACGCGGTTGAACAAGCGCTCCAAAAAGTATAATATTTCGCCATAAGGAATAACGATACATGAAGGCAATTGAACTCGAGAAGGCGTATAACCCGAAGGATTTTGAGGACCGCGTGTACGCGGCGTGGGAAACGGGTGGTTTTTTCAAACCGCGACAGAAGGCGGGTTCAGGCCCGGATTCATCATCCGCAGGCGAAAAGCCCTTCGTCGTGGTCATTCCGCCGCCGAACGTGACCGGCGTCCTTCACATGGGCCATGGCCTCAATAACTCCCTCCAGGATATCGTGGTTCGCTATCATCGCATGCGCGGCGAGCCGACTTTGTGGATTCCGGGTACCGACCACGCGGGCATCGCGACGCAGAACGTCGTCGAGCGCCGCCTCAAGAAAGAGGAAGGCAAGAGTCGCCACGATCTCGGACGCGAAGCGTTCGTCAAGAAAACCTGGGAAGTCAAGAAAGAGCATCATGCCATTATCACCAACCAGCTGAAAAAAATCGGCGCGAGCGTCGACTGGACGCGCGAGCGCTTTACCCTCGACGATGGGCTTTCCCGCGCCGTGCGCGAGGTTTTCGTCACCCTCTACGAGCGGGGGCTCGTGTATCGCGGGAATTATCTCGTTAACTGGTGTACGAGTTGCGGAACCGCGCTTGCCGATGACGAGGTCGAGCACGAGGACACGAACGGTGCGATGTACCACATTTGGTATGAGCTCGAGGACGGCGTGACGATGAGCGACGGTTCCACCCGCATCGAGATCGCGACGACTCGCCCCGAAACCCTCCTTGGCGACACTGCGGTCGCCGTTCATCCCGAAGATCCCCGGTATGCTTCCATTGTCGGGAAGAACGTAAAGCTTCCGCTTACCGGAAGGCTAATCCCGATCGTCGCGGATTCGTACGTCGACAAGGAATTCGGAACCGGCGTGGTCAAGATCACCCCGGCGCACGACCCGAACGACTGGGAGGTCGCGAAACGACAGAAGCTTGCCGTCATCAACATACTCAATCCCGACGGAACCTTGAACGAGAATGTTCCCGAAAAGTATCGCGGGATGAAGTGCCCTGTCGCGCGCAAGGAAGTGATCGCCGACCTCGAAGCGCTCGGTCTCTACAAAGAGGAAAAAAAGATAACCCACGCGGTCGGCAAGTGCTACCGCTGTAATACGATCGTCGAGCCCTATCTTTCCGACCAGTGGTTCGTCAAGATGCGCCCGCTCGCCGACAAGGCCCTTAATGCCTGGAAAAAAGGCGAAGTCCGCTTCTATCCCCAGAAGTGGGAGAACACCTATTCGCACTGGATGGAAAATATTCGCGACTGGTGCATTTCGCGCCAGCTCTGGTGGGGACATCGCATCCCGGTGTGGTATTGCGAAGACTGCGGCGAGATGATCGTCGCGCGCGTTGATCCGACCGAATGCCCGAAGTGCCATTCGAAGAAGCTCCGCCAGGACCCCGACGTTCTCGATACCTGGTTCTCGAGCTGGCTGTGGCCGTTCTCGACCCTCGGTTGGCCCGAAAAGACGGCCGACCTCAAGGCCTTCTACCCTACGACCGCGCTCGTTACCGCGTATGACATCATCTTCTTCTGGGTGTCGCGCATGATCATGGCAGGACTCGAGTTTACCGGGGAGGTGCCGTTCAAGGATATCTATATCCACGGCCTTGTCCGCGACAAGCAGGGACGCAAGATGTCGAAGTCCCTCGGTAACGGTATTGATCCCCTCGAGATCGTCGGTGAGTTCGGGGCCGACGCGCTCAAGTTTACCCTTGCGTTTATGTGCGCGGCGGGGCAGGATATACTCGTCGACAAGGAATCTTTCAAGATGGGTTCGCGCTTCGCGAACAAGATCTGGAACGCCTCACGCTACATCCTCGGTAATCTCGAAGGGCGCGAGCTCGTCGCGGTTCCGCGCGCCGCGCTCACCGAACTCGATCGTTGGATCTATCACCGCCTCGACGCTGCCGCCTCGACCTGTCGCGCGGCGCTCGAGAGCTACCGCTATAACGACGGCGCGCAGGCGCTCTACGAGTTCTTCTGGAACGACTTTTGCGACTGGTACGTCGAAGCCTCGAAGCTTTCGTTCAAGAACGGGGACGACGCGGAGAAGAACCGCGCGGTATCCGTGCTTCTTTCCGTGCTCGAGGAATCGCTCCGCCTTCTCCATCCGTTCCTTCCGTTCGTGACCGAGGAGATCTACGGCTTCCTACCGGAGAATTGCATGCGATCAGGCGCAGGTACTGCGTGCGCCGAGGCAAAGGCTGCCATGCTTATCGCGGCGCCGTATCCGGTACCGTCCGACTCGCTTAAGGATGCTAAGGCCGAAGCCCGGTTCGCTTCTCTTCAGGATATCGTGCGTTCCATTCGCGCACTTCGCGCGGAATGCGGTATCGATCCCGCGCTCAAGATTCGCGTCGCGCTTTTTATCGAGAAGGGCAGTGACGCCGAAGCCGCCATCGAGAAGACAGATGTCATCCAGCTGCTTGCCGGTCTTTCTCAAGTCGATTTTATCGCGAATCCTTCAGACCGCGCGAAAGGCGCGATTGGTACCGTTGGCAAGGGCTACGAGGCATTCGTCCTCGTCGGCGAGGGCGTTGACCCCGAACAGCTCAGGCTTCGGTTTTCGAAGGAAATCGAAAAGGAAAACCAGAACATAGCGCGCCTTGAAGGTAAGCTCTCAAACGCCGCCTTCGTTGCCAACGCGCCGGTTGACGTCGTTACGGCCGAACGCGAAAAACTTGGCGAAATGCGGCGCCGCATTGCAAAACTCGCAGGATATGTCGAAGATTTGAGGTAAGGGGTTTCGAACGTCAAAAAACATGAATACCCAGGATATGCTCGTTCTGAAAGGAATATATCTCGCACCGTATATGCAGCTTGCGACCGTCCTGATCGGCAAGCAGCGGCACGCGGGCGGGAATATGTTCCGTCACCAGATCGACACGATGGGAATACTCCTTGATTATGGGTACATTGATTCGGTTCTTCTCAAGGCTTCGGTGATCCACGACGTCATCGAGGACGTCCCCGATTTCAACCGAAACCAGATTCTTGAAATCGATTCCGAATCGGGCCAGGTATACGACCTCGTCATGGAGGTCACGAAAACGGAAGGGCAGATCAAGAGCGACTACCTCAAGCGCATCATCGAAAAGGGGTCGCACAAAGCGAAGGTATTGAAGTGCGCCGACCGGATCAGCAACATGATCAGCCTTGGTTTCGTGACGAACCCCGAGTTCATCGAGCGCTACTGCGAGGAAACCGAACTCTACATTTTTCCGATCGCGCTCGAGGTCAATTTTGACATGTACCAGGAACTGATTCAGCTCGTCATCTCGCGGCGGCAATATCTCGAGGATTCGGGATTCCTCTGCCGCAGGATCGATAGCCGGGAAAATTGACCGGTGTTTGTTCTTTTCTGGCATATTGCGGCAACGTTGCCGCGTCAGGGATTTTTGCGGGAAACGGGTGCAAAACATGGCGGATTGCAGCCAAACCGCAAGATTTTCCGGCGCACCATTGACGTAAAACCCCCGTATGACTATATTATAGGTAACATTTTTATCGATTAGGAGATCCTTATGATCAAAGTAGGTATTAACGGTTTTGGCCGCATTGGCCGCATGGTATTCCGCGCTGCAGTCGAAAACTTCAGCAAGGATATTCAGATCGTCGGAATCAACGACCTTCTTGACCCCGCCTATCTCGCATACATGCTCAAGTACGACTCGGTTCATGGCCAGTTCAAGGGCGATGTCAAGGTCGAGGGTAACTTCCTCGTCGTTAACGGCAACAAGATCCGCCTCACCGCCGAGAAGGATCCTCTGAACCTCAAGTGGAATGAAGTTGGAGCAGACGTTGTCGTCGAGTCCACCGGTTTCTTCCTCGATGACGAATCCGCCCGCAAGCACATCACCGCCGGCGCCAAGAAGGTCATCATGTCCGCTCCCTCGAAGGACGCTACCCCGATGTTCGTTTATGGTGTTAACCACAAGGAATACAAGGGCCAGGACATCATCTCCAACGCTTCCTGCACCACGAACTGCCTCGCGCCCCTCGCGAAGGTCATGAACGACAAGTTCGGAATCGTCAAGGGACTTATGACCACCGTGCATGCCGCTACCGCAACCCAGAAGACCGTTGATGGTCCTTCCGCCAAAGACTGGCGCGGTGGACGCGGAATCCTCGAGAACATCATCCCGTCCTCGACCGGTGCCGCCAAGGCCGTTGGTAAGGTTCTTCCCGTTCTTAACGGCAAGCTGACCGGAATGGCATTCCGCGTTCCGACCTCCGACGTGTCCGTCGTTGACCTCACCTGCGTGCTCGAGAAGGGCGCTTCCATGGACGAGATCAAGGCTGCGATGAAAGCCGCTGCCGAAGGCGAACTCAAGGGCGTTCTCAAGTACACCGAGGATGACGTGGTTTCCACCGATTTCCGCGGCGAGAGCTGCACCTCGATCTTCGACGCGAAGGCCGGAATCTCCCTCGACGCCAACTTCGTCAAGGTCGTTTCCTGGTACGACAACGAATGGGGTTACTCGAACAAGGTCTGCGAGATGGCTCGGGTCGTTGCGAAGTAAGAACTTCGCTTGAAGTAATAACTTCGCGCGAAGTAATCTTCGATAAATCAACCATTGTGTTGAAAGGGCCGTCCGGTTTTTCCGGACGGCTTTTTTTCTTTCATGGGCGCGAAGGGCATGATATAGTATTGGTACTGTTCATTGAGGAGTTGGTATGTCTGATGTGATAATTGGTTTGATTGGTTTCGGAACCGTCGGGACCGGCGTCGCGAAAATCCTGCTAAAGGATCGCCAGATGCTCGAACAGCGGGCGGGCTGCACGGTAGCGCTCAAAAGAATCGTAGATCTCGACGTGACAACCGACCGCGGAGTCAAGATTCCCGAAGGTATATTAAGCACGGACATCAACGATATTCTTGGCGACGATGAAATAAATACCGTCATCGAGGTGATTGGCGGCGAGAACCCGGCGAAGAAATTCATAGAGGCCGCCCTCCAGGCCGGAAAGAACGTCGTTACTTCGAACAAGGAAGTGATAGCCAAGCACGGAAAGCGATTTACCGATCTCGCGAAGGAGCATAACTGCACCATTCTCTACGAGGCGGCCGTCGGCGGCGGCATTCCTGTTCTTCAGTCGATCCGCAACTCGCTTTCGGCAAACAATATCGAGCGGATATACGGAATCGTAAACGGGACCACCAATTATATCCTTTCCAAGATGAGCGCGACCGGCGCGGACTTTTCCGACACGCTCAAGGAGGCGCAGGCGCTCGGGTACGCCGAGGCAAACCCGAAGAACGACGTCGAGGGCTATGACGCGACGTACAAGCTCGCCATCCTCTCAGGGCTAGCGTTCCGTTGCCACGTCGACTATAACGATATCTACCGCGAAGGCATCACCGGCATTACCTCCGAAGACATCGTCGCCGCGCGGCAGTTCGGCTACACGATCAAGATCCTCGCGATGGGCATCAATCACGCCGATGGCATCGAGCTTCGCGTGCATCCGGTCATGATCGAGAACTCGCATCCGCTTGCGACCGTGAACGACGTGTTTAACGCGATTTTCATCCGCGGCTCGAGCCTCGGGGACGCGATGCTCTACGGCCGCGGCGCGGGCGAGCTTCCGACGGCCTCGGCAGTCGTCGGCGACGTCATGAATCTCGCCTTCAGGGGAATCGTTCGCTTCGATCGCGATACCGACTTCGCGCTTAATGAGCGCAAGGTTATGTCGATCAACGAATGTGTCACGAGCTTTTTTATCCGCTGCGTGGTTGACGATACCGCGGGCGTCCTCGCGAATCTCGCGAATATCTTCGCGAAAAGCGGCGTGAGCATCCAGAGCCTTCAGCAAATGGACGCGAGGGAAGGAAGCGCGACGATCACCATCGTGACCCATCCGGTCGCCGAGGCGAAGATGCGAACCGCGCTCAACGAGATCGAGGGCCTGCCATGCGTGCAGAAGGTCGCGTCGGTTATCCGCGTTGGCCTTGGAGAGGAAAGCGACAGCTGAACCGCCGTTCCCGCACTTTACTTTTCCCCTGAAAACGATGATATTTTCATTATGGAATATGACGCGATTATCATCGGAAAGGGACCGGCGGGAATTTCCGCGTCCTTGTATCTTGCCCGGGCGGGGTATCGGGTTCTTGTGGTCGGGAAGGACGGGGGTGCGCTCGAGCGCGCCGAGAAGATCGAGAATTATTACGGTTTTCCCGAGCCGTTGACCGGCGCGGAGCTCGTTGACCGGGGAATCGGACAGGCGACACGCCTTGGGGTGACGGTAGTTTCGGATGAAGTGACCGGGATCGGCCTGGAGGATTCGCTTCAGGTAAAAACACCGCAAGGGGAATATCGCGCGAAGACGGTTCTGCTCGCGACCGGTAAGTCGCGGATTAGCCTCAAAGTGCCGGGTTTCGAGGAATTTCGCGGTCGCGGCATAAGCTTTTGCGCTATCTGCGACGGTTTTTTCTATCGCGGCAAAAGGCTTGGGGTCATTGGTACCGGTGATTATGCGGCCGCCGAATTCAACGAGCTTCTTCATTTCACGAAGGACCTTACGCTTTTCACAAACGGAGTGCCGCTTTCCTCGACCAGTTTCCCCGCGAATATGGCGGTCGTCACGGAACGGATTCTCTCCTTCACGGGGGAGGGTAAGCTTGAGGCGATCGTTACTGACGGCATTGAAGGTGGCAACGTTTATAGCGTTGATGGCATCTTTGTCGCTATCGGTACGGCGGGCGCTGCCGATTTCGCAGCGAAAATCGGTATTGAGGTCAAAGGAACCGATATCGTCGTTGACGGTAAACGCATGACAAACGTGCCGGGCGTTTTCGCGGCTGGCGATTGCATCGGCGGTTATTTGCAGGTGGCTAAGGCCGTTGCCGACGGAGCGCTCGCCGCCAAAGGCATGGTCGCGTTTCTGAAGAAAAAATGATCGTCCCGGGGAGTAAATGGAACACTTGCAGATATTCATATACGCGATCGCCCTCGTCATTGGCTCGGCAACGCTCGTCGTTCTTGGGCCGCTTTCCCTGCGGGCCAGAAATCCGGTGCTCTTGCGTTTCTTCCTTTTCTTTTCCGCCTATACGCTCGATATTTTCAGCGCCATTGTGTATCACTACATTCGCGCTAACCTGCCACATCTATTGCCGTTACTGTATCCGTACGGCGACGCAGTCATGAATCTATTCCACTACTTCCTCATGTTTGCGATACTGCAATTTTTGACTTTTTCCTTGCCGAAAGTGCTTGCGTCAAGATGGGCGATCGCGTGCGCTGGACTCTCGATCGCGTGCTTGATCTGCGATTCGCTGTTCCCCGAAGGGTCGTTCGCGATAATGCCATATTCCATAGATCTTACGGATATCGTTTTTTTCGGTTGCATCGCGTTCACCGTTATTCGCGGAATATGCACGATGAGGCAGAGCGGTGAAAACGAGCGCTGGTTTTTCACGAGGTTTTTCATAGTCGGCTCATTCTTTTTTCCCTTGCTAGCGAACGACGATATTCAATGGTTTCCGCTACCCGTACGTTTTTCCCCGTTACAGTATGCCATCTTTAGCGCTTTGTTACTCGCATATGTCTCGAGATTTTACTTGAGCGAATACTATGTCTCTCCGGGCGATATCACTTGTTTGCGTGGCGGGACTACGCCTGGAACGGATTTTTTCGAGCGGTACGGCCTTTCTGCGCGGGAGTTGGAGATATGCCTTCTCGTTTTGCGGGGATACAGTAACCGAAGGATCGCCGACGGTTTGTATATCTCGCTTTCGACGGTCAAGTCGCACGTGTACAGCCTTTACCGGAAGGTGGGCATCAGAAATAGGTTCGAGTTGATGCAGTTGGCGAAGATTCATACCGAAGTATGAGGCCGATTCAGACCGAAGTTCGATTGGAATAGGGGAAATGAAGCGATACGGTACATCCGTTACTCAGTAACTGGAGGTATATCGTATGCATCAAAATTCTCTCGACAGGTTGCGCGTGTTCACGACGTTCGCGGTTTTTCTGTTTCATTGCGCGCATGTATTCGACGGGTTGTATTTTCACGTGAGCAACAAGGAATCGTCGTTTTTCTTCCTTTTCCTGGTGTTGTTTTTGAATTTGTGGATCATGCCGCTGTTTTTTGCCATTTCGGGTGGCACCTCTCTTTATTCCCTCGGGAAACGGAAATTCACCGTTTTTATTCGCGAGCGTTTTTTTCGGCTGGTCATTCCCTATTGTATGGGGATCGTATTGCTCATTCCGCCGCAGAAGTACGTTGAAGCGCTCGATAAGGGCCGGTTCCAGGGCAATTTACTCGAGTTTATCCCTTTTATGTTTTCGCATCGTTCGCATAACTATTTTACGCCGGACGTGTTTGGATCCTATGGCCATCACTTGTGGTTTCTTGCGTTTTTATTCGTGTTTTCGCTTTTAGTCTATCCGCTTTCCTCGTTATCGCGCCCATCGCGGGACGAGACTGGTTTTACGGTCGCTTACCAAGGATTTATCCGCCATTTTGCGGGCATACGGGGAGTTGCGCTGATCGCATTCCCGTTGATGGCTCTTTCCCTGGCCATACGGCCGCTTGCGCCTGGCTATGGCGATTGGCCTGATTTCGTTTACTGGTTTTCGTTCTTCATCGCCGGTTACCTGATTCACTCGTCGGAGGTCATGCTCGCGACCCTTGAACGGCGATGGTATCTTTTTCTCATTGCGGGGCTTTCCTCGTTTTCAGTAATGTTCGCGCTAATGGGGGTATGGGGCGTTGATTGTTTCTTTAACCCGACATACAGCTTGCATTCCATGGTTGGATATTCGTGCTGGTATCTCACGGCGTTTTTCCTTACGCTTGCCGGACTCGGGGTCTCTCGCCGTTATTTCAACAGTCTTTCCCCGGTATACCTTTGCCGATTAACCATGCCCTTCTACGCTATTCATCAAACGGTCGTGCTTCTCGTGGCATTCATGGTCGTTCGCCTTGATCTGTTCATAGGGGCGAAGTTCATTCTGCTTGCGATAATCGCGCTTATTGGCACGGCGATCCTTACCGTGGTAGTTGCCCGATTCAGGCCGACGAGATTCCTGTTTGGCATGAAATAGGCCGTTCATTATTCGTGATTATCATACCGGGAAAGAGGTTGTATATTTACACGGAAGGCGTTAATTGCTATATTTTTATAGATTGATTACGCTCGTTGAATAAGTATTCATATTTCCAGGAGGATTTTTCCATGATCAAGACAGTGAAAGACGTTGACCTCAAGGGCAAGCGCATCATCATGCGCGTCGATTTTAACGTGCCGATGAAAGACGGTGTCGTCCAGGACGATACCCGCATCATGGCCGCGCTCCCCACCATCAAATACATCCTCGAGCAGGGACCTGCTTCTCTCGTGCTCATGAGCCACCTCGGCGATCCCGACAAGGACGCGAAGAAGGCGAAGGAAAAGGCCGAGAAGGACGGAAAGGCATTCGATCTCGATAAGTACATCGGGGGCAAGCACCGCATGAAACCCGTTGCGGCATACCTCGAGTCCAAGCTCGGTAAGCCCGTCCAGTTCGCCGATTCCTGCTTTGGCCAGAAGGCCAAGATCGACGGTCTTGCCGCGGGCGCCGTTCTCATGCTCGAGAACACCCGCTTCCATAAAGAAGAGACCGCGAAGGACACGGCCGCGCAGGAGCCCTTGGCAAAGGAACTCGCTTCCTACGGCGACATCTTCGTCAATGACGCCTTCGGTACCGCGCACCGCGCCCATGCCTCCACTGCCACCATCTCGAAGTTCATGAAGGTTTCGGTCGGCGGCTTCCTCATGGAAAAAGAGGTGAAGTACCTCGAGCCGATGGTAACCAATCCCCCGAAGCCGATGACTGCGATCATCGGCGGCGCGAAGGTCTCCTCCAAGATCGCCGTTCTCGAGAGCCTCCTCAAGAACGCAAGTGCCCTCATCATCGGCGGCGGTATGGCATATACCTTCCTCAAGGCTCAGGGCCACACGATTGGCAAGTCCCTCGTCGAAGACGACTTCATCGACACCGCAAAGCAGCTCCTTTCCGCCGCGGCCGCGAAGAACGTCAAGATCATCCTCCCCGTCGACCATGTCTGCGCCGACACCTTCGCGCCCGATGCCAAGGTTCTTAACGTCGCGGGTCTCGACATCCCTGAAGGACAGATGGGCATGGACGTCGGTCCGAAGACCCTCGCCATCTACAAGGAAATCATCCTCTCGTCGAAGTCCATCGTCTGGAACGGTCCGGTCGGCGTGTTCGAGTTCGACGCCTTCGCCAAGGGAACCTCCGAGGTTGCGCACCTCGTCGCCGAGGCGACCGGTAAGGGCGCCGTGAGCGTCGTCGGCGGCGGAGACTCCGTCGCGGCTGTCAACAAGTTCAACCTCGCAGACAAGATGAGCCACGTGTCTACCGGCGGTGGAGCCTCACTCGAGTTCCTCGAAGGTAAGACCCTTCCGGGCATTGCTGTTCTTGAGACTAAGTAGTCTCAAGAACAGCCAGGAGAATTCCAGCTTCGCGGGAATTCTCCATGCTCTGTTTGGAAACCAAGTAAACTTCGTTTCGAGAACTCGGAGATTTCAGGCTTTGCCTGAAATCTCCACGGTTCACTTTTGCAGCATAGCGTATTGCAAAGTAAGTAAGCTTCGTACAAAATAAAAGCCCGTTCAGGCGGTATTCGTCCTGGACGGGCTTTTTTTTCGGATACGTTCCGGTCGCGTTTCTGGCAACTTTCAGCTAAAGAGCCGGTCTATCGAGAGAAGGACGCGCTCTGAATCGAAAGGCTTAACGATAAAATCCTTCGCGCCGCGCGAGAGCGCGTCAAACACGATTTTCTTCTGTCCAACGGCCGAAACGATCACCACTCGCGCGTCGGGATCCGCTGAAAGGATAAGGTTCAGGGCTTCGAGGCCGTCGACATGGGGCATGGTTATGTCCAGGGTGATGAAATCCGGTTTGAGCGTCAGGTAGAGAGCCAGAGCCTGTTTACCGTCCTCTGCTTCGCCGACAATTTCGTATTTCTTTTCGAGAATATCGCGAAGCCTCAGGCGCATCACGGTTGCATCGTCAACTATAATTCCTTTTTTCATAAGTCTCTCCTTATCCTATGCTTGTGCAAGCGCGATGTTTACTTCGATTACGCCCGCGCTCGATATAAAGCTCATCGCAATCGTAGGGAGGTTAAGAAAATCGACCGTAATCCCGTTTCCGGTGAAAACCGCAGGGGGCGTTATGTCGATTACATTGCTCTCGCCGGCGAGCTCGATGCTTGCCCTGCCGGTTATCATGTTCGCGAGTTCGCAAATCGCGCTATGCTCGAGCTTCTTGAGTTCGGCGGGCAGCTTGCCCGGCATCATGGCCTTCGCGACTTCCATGGAAAAATTGGAATCCATCGCGTATACAACTTGGCCCTGCACGGCTCCTGTAACACCGATGATGATGAATGTCGGCAAACTTGGTTCTGGATTCTCTTTGAGCTTCAGGTCTTTTCTGCTCAGCTTTACCTTTAGCTCGCTCGCCACGACGTCAGTCGCGGCCCTGATAAACGGATTCGCGAATTCTGCTTTCATTTTCTGTCCTTTCTTGTCGGGATGAATATCACAAAGCCGGTTCCTGAACCGGCGGTCGACGCGATCTTCATCGTGCCCCCGTAGGCGACAACCGTCTCGTATACTGCGGGAAGGCCCGCACCTCTGCCGGAAAGCATCGTCACCTCGGTTGCGGTCGAAAGCCCTGGCTTGAGGAGAAACCCCAAAAGCGTTTCCTGGTCCACGTTTTGCCCATCCGCGATAAGTCCTCGCTCGCGTGCCTTTCTTTCGAGATCCTCCGATTTGATTCCACGTCCGTCGTCTTCGACGTGAATACGAATTCCGTTATTGTCCTTATCAAGGCGAATCGCTACGGTTCCATACCGATCCTTCGAGGCACGTTCGCGCTCAGCTGGAGTCTCGATACCATGATCGACTATGTTTCGTATGATATGCACGAAAGAAGTCATGAGTCGCTCAAAGGATTCGGGCAGAACCCTGAAATCTCCTCCCTCGATCTGCGCCTGTTTTATCAATTTTCCATTTTTCTCGGCGAGGTCGGCGATCATGGAAGGATATCGCGCGAATAGATTGCGGAACGGAACGCTTCTGAACGACCTGACCCGCTGGATTATCGCCGTCTCGGACGGGCACCGCTTCGCGAGTTCCCCTTCGAGATCAATGTACGCCGATTTCGGGATATGAATGGTATCAAGGTCGTTAAGCCAGGAATCGCCGAGAAAGCCGGTGATATGGAGCAATTCCGCGTCAAAGCAAGCGCGGAGCGCGTTCCTGAAATGCGGTATATCGGTTTCAAGTCCAAGTATCTTTGCGTCATTGATGTGAAACTCGAAATCATGAGCAGCGGTTGCGGTTTCGGTAAACCCGAAGAAGCCGGCGTTTCCTTTGAGTGAATGCACGCGTCGCATGAGTGAGTCAAGTTGGGCAGCGTCCAGTTCCATAGTTGATTCGGCGAGCGTCGCGAAAAGGTCTTGCGCGTCGCGGACGAACGCCGAGAAGTCGAATCGGTTCGATACCGCCTTCAGGATCAGGGTTTTTCGGTGTTCTTCGTCTTCAAGCATTTTTCGGAGCGCGTGTTCCCTGGATACGTCGGTGAGCGCGAGCATGATGCGCTTTGGGGAAAGATACCGGAAATTGATCCTGAGGAATCGGTCGTTGGCGGTGACCTCTTTCTCGAAGAGGTCGAAGACGACCTCCGGTTTTGCCTTGCCGGAAAAAACCAGATTCATGCCCTGACGGAAATCATCTCGCGCGGATTCATCATGCCACAAGAGTTCGCTGACGTCCCGGTTGCCCGGGTCTTGACCCAGAAGTCGCGCCGATTGGCGCGAGATACTCGTATCGACGCGGAGCGCCGGGTCATACGTAAGGAACCCCTGTCCCGATATGTCGTAAATTGCGGTCAGGATGCTTTCGAGATAGCGGGTATTCTCCTCGTTGAGAAGCTGCGCCGCGCCGAGCGCGCGCAGGACGATCATGATCACGAGGAATATGAGGAGCGCGGTACCGTTCAGCGCGAGAAATACGATTCGAAGCACGCCGCGGCTTCTTGTCGTCAGATACGCGTTCAGGTTTTCGACGCGCACGGACAGGAGGTCGCCGATATAGAGCGAGAATTTCTTGACGGTGCGTATGTCATCGCTTTTGATTGCGGTATTTGAAAAATCGCTCGCATTGAGCAGTCCTGACGCAAATCCCAATTCCGACTGCATCGCGTACATCGTGATGTTTTGTATTTCGTCCATCTTGGGGACAATCAGTTTCAGGAGAAGGCGTGTGTTTCGTTCCTGTTTTTTCCCCTCCTGGGTTTTTAGATAGCGACTTGCATAACCGCTTTCCAGAAACGCGACGATATCGCCTTCCAGTCCGTTTCGGCAATCGCGCCATTCATCGAGCGTCTGATAGAGGTTCTCGGTTATCAAGAGTTCCTTCGACAAGGAGTTGAGCCTGCTTGCGCTGCTTGACATGCGCGAAAGATGCTCGGTCATGGCGAGAACTTGCGTCACCTCGCCGACCGCGAACAGCATTCCGCCGAGTATTGCCACGAAGCCCGCGATGATTATCGCGCCGAGTAAACCCGTTCTCAGTTTACGATAGCGGGGAAGGGCGTAGTCACTCACTGACGACCCCCTTACCGATCTCGCTCGCCAAAACAGAGGTCAAACTCGATACGGCCTCTTCCGGCTCGAGTATTCCGCTTGCGATGCCTTCTGCGCATCGCGTGTACTCCTCCTGCACGTTCCGGTTCGATATCCTGAGCGAGGGGACGATATAAGCTTTTTCCTCGGCAAGCGTTCGGTATAGACCACTTTGCGAGGAACGAGCCGCCGTCATGGGATCGTATCCCGTGTATGCCCGATAGTCGCCGGTCGTTCCGATGAGTATTTGACCTTTCGTCGCAAACCATTCGATCATCTTCCACGCGGCGTCCTTATGCGCGCTGTCGGCCGCCATCATAAGGTAGTTGATTTCGGCGGCGCTCGCGCGCGTCGTGGCCTGCGGCAGCGGAATGGCGCCATAGTTGATGCGTGCTTTCTGCAAAAGCGGCAAGGCCCACATGCCGGTGTACATAAACGCCGCGTTCGGGCTGACAAGCGCGTCGCCGACGATTCCGGATTCTCCCGTTTCCACGGCTGACCCGCTCGGCGGCACCAGCCCCTTCCGGTAGAGGAGGTTCATCATCTCGAAGGCGCGAAGCGCGCGCGGACGCACCATCGACGAGGTGTCCTGCGTTACCGTATCGCTAAAAAGCGGGGTCTGGTATGCGTTCAGGAGGCATTCCAAAAGGTCTTCGCTATTCATGCGAAGCGGATACACGAAAGCGTTTTTTTTCTGAACCGTTTCGAGCATGCGGGCAAAATCCTCCCAATTCATGGATTGCGTATCCGAGGGGTACGGTATGCCCGCTGACTTCAAGATGTCGCGGTTATAGAAAAGGACGCGCAACCCAAGGCCGATCGGCATGCCGTATCGGGCCCCGTATTTCGTGATCGGGGTCAGGATGGTGGTGGAATAGTTTTGAAAGAGTTTATGGCGGTCCATCTGATCGAGCCGCTGGATCGGCATGGCGGTCGAGACGAACTGGGAGGACATAGCGCTCGACATCATGAAAACGTCGGGGGCATCCCCCGTTTGGAGCACGATGGACAGTTTTTCCCAATAGGCGTCCCAGGGAAGATATTCCGTTTTCACCGAGATTTCGGGATTGTCTTTCTCGAATTGATGGATAAGTACCTGGAAACGTTGGGCGTCCTCGACTCGTGCCCATCGGGCAAAGCGGATCGTTACGTCTTTTTTGTCGTTTTTAGTGCACGATACGGAAAAAAGGGAAACAGTGAGAACGATGAAAACTGCGATAATAGTCAGGACGGTTCTTTGCATACGTAGATTATAACGCAAGTGTAAAAAAAAAGCATTTGATAAACGCAAACAATGGATATTCAAGGCTAAGCGTTCGCATCTTTCAGTAATCAGTGAGCGAGATGCGAACGGCTTATTTTTAGCGACTGAAGACGGTAATCGACATATCCTTATTGAGCACCGTGACGTAGCCTTTCGAGCTTGCGTTAACGGTTTTTGGTTCCAACTTGAGTTTATGGACTTCCTGTTTTCGCCAGGACTTTCCGCCATCTTCAGTTCCGGAAAGGATAATCACGTTTTCCTTTTCGATGGTCCCAATGCAGGCAACAATTCCGGTTTTCCCGTTCATCGCGATCGCGATTCCCTGCGTTTGTCTGCACAATAATGGCTTGAATGGGCGTTTCAGTTCGGCGAAGGGATTCGAAAGTTGTTTCCAGTTCAAACCAGAATCCGCCGTGAAGAATGCATCCTTCCGTTCCGAGACAGCATAGCCGATTCCCGGACCAGTCATGCATAATGCTTCGATCATGGTAGCTCCCTGGGGGAGCGTCATCTCGGTCCAGGTTTTACCCTGGTCATTGGTTGCGGCAAACCATGTTCGCGATGCGACCCATCCATCGCTTAACGACGAGAATGAGATACATTTCCCGATGCCTTTGATGTCGCCCATGGGGTGCCAGGTTTCGCCGCTGTTCGTCGAGTAAAATGCCTGTTTGTTGTTTCCTGTAGCAAAAACGGTCTTCTCGTTGAGCATAGAGCACCCATACAGGCCATACATATGCGTCTTTGAGCCCATGGTCGACAGCCAGCGCTTTCCGCTGTCTACTGTATAACGGGTCAGGTTAAACTCGCCCACTTCGATACCGTTTTTACCATCGAAAAGCATAGCTGCATTGATCATGTCGTGTTGCAGTTTTGTTTGGCCGACTTGCTTCCATTCGGAACATCCGGTCAGCATAACTGAAATGACGCATGCGAAAATCGTCAAACGGTAAAAACTCATGTAGTATCTCCTATTGATTGCAGTTAGTCGTGCCGCCGTTCTCAGAGATAGGTTTTTAACCAGGTGAAAATCTCGGAGCGGACGCGGTCGCGGGTCGTCGCGTCGGTTACCATTTCGTTTCCATGCGGCGTTGAATCGAGCGCGATTACAGTTATTGGCTTGCTGAGCACGGTTCCATAGACCTTTTTCTGCGTGGCGACGTAGCCTTCGCCAAGATGATCCTTCAGGGAGTAGATGCCCAGGATCGGGGCATGGCCTGCCGGGGCTGAGTAGAGCTCGGACATGCCAAGAAATACGAGCGCCTTTGTTTGAAACGGCACTTTGGTTTCAAGGGAAGCAAGCATCTTGATCCCGCCATGGCAGCCGCCGACGAATGCAACGCGCTTGAGGTTAACCCGCTTGCCCCAACGTTCGGCGACAGTCGCGTAGTTTTTCTTGAAGTCGTCCGCGCCCTTGAATTCGGTCCAGCCCATGTTGACGACGGCATAGCCTTTCAGGCTCAGCTCCTCGGGAAAATCTCCCCAGTCTTCCATTTTCGAGCCGCCGTTATGAGCGAGGAAGACGACGGGAAACCGCCCTCTCCCCTCGGGTATAATTACGCGCATACCGTCCACGGTGCAGTCAATTTTTTCGCCCGCGGGGAACATCCAGACGAACGACACGCATACGATCACGATAGCAATCACTAATCCACCCAAAATGTACATCAATAGTTTCATGTAATGCCTCCATACCGGTTTTCCGGATCGATTTTCTTGCAAAACCTTAACATAATCCGTTTGTGAAAGCATCGAACTAAATGCAACAAGATCGGGAAAATCTGCAATTTCGCGCCGCGCTGGTCGGACAGATTCAATTCGGCATCAGTCACCCACTATGTCAAAAATAGCCCGAAAGATGCCAAAATTCCCCGAAAAGCCGCATGTCAAAAATCTCCAAGCAGGCGTAAAATAATCTCAACCAATAATCTTGAGGAGAATGCAATGAAAAACAACAATTTTATGAGCAGGATCGTCTTGTCCTGCCTTGCGGTTTCGCTTTTGTTTATCTCGTGCGCTTCGAGCGGCGACGACGATGACGACAAGAAGGTAATCGTCTGCTTTGGAGACAGTCTCACTGCGGGAATGTCGGCAACGGATGTGGGTGTGGATGATCCGACTCATTCGTATCCCGCCTATCTTCAGGCGATGCTGGACGGAGTAGGGGATTATGAGGTCATCAACGCAGGCGTTAGCGGTAATACGACAACCAATGCTCTCGACCGCTTGCAATCGGACGTAATTGCGAATGATCCCGACGTAGTTATCATCTGCCTAGGCGCGAATGATTATTTGCATGCTTCAACGGGAACGGAATGGGATACTGCACAGATCAACCTTAATAATAATCTAGGCGAGATTATCGAGCAACTTGACAATGGCAAGCGCAGGATCTATGTTGCGAATTTCCTGAACTCAGAGGTGGCCGAGGATCCTATATTTAACGTGCCTTTTAGTCGTTCTGTATTATTGCAGGTGACGACGGACATATTTAACGTTCTTGTTCCATCTTCATCCAAAACTCGTGTTCTCATACCCGATATTTGGGAAGGGATTTGGGGTGTATCAGGCATGATGAACGACCCTGATCTTGATAAGATCCATCCGGTAGCCGCAGGCTACCAGCGCATGGCTGAGACGATCTTTGATGCCCTGGCTGCGAATGAATAAGAAGATCTGGACAGTTAATACAATCTGATGTCCTTCCCGGAAGTCATGGCTTTCGGGAGGGCTTTTACCGATGAGTAACTGAAAGAGAATCGAAACCTGATGGTAACCCAGGTTTTCAACAGCAAATAACACAAAATGTTAGAAGATCCAAATGTTTGCAAGATGACTTTATCAATAATTTTTAGGAGGTTTCGATGAGTAAACAAAATTCAGTGAGCTGTCTTTGTCATGACTTGTCTTGCGGTGTCCATCCTGTTCGTATCATGCAACTGGGGCGGTAGCGGTGGCAACGAAAAGGTGATCGTTTGCCTTGGGGACGGTCTTACCATAGGCTCTATACCTGGTGCTGAATTCGGTGTTAACGATCCTGCGCATTCGTATCCTGTCTATCTGCAAGCTATGCTGGATGACCAGGTAATGGTGTCGTATACCGTCACCAGCGCAGGAGCCTTCGATGATACTTCTGTCGCAGCTTATGATCGTTTGGAAAACGATGTTCTCGCGAAGGATCCGGATATCGTAATAATCACTCTTGGACTCATGGATTTCAGGGATCTTGCACAGAACGAGAACACTGAATTTCATAGTGATTGGATAAATGGCATCGATACAATGGGTGATAATCTTGGCAAGATTATTGATCGGCTTGATGATGGTAACAGGCGAATCTATGTTGCGAATTCACTGGGTAACGGGATTGTTAGCATGTTTTTGGAAGATGTTAGTGTAATTACCACTTCGGAAGCAGTTGAGAAGATTCACAATACGTTGAATGGCCTTTGTTCCGCAAATCCCCAAACCCGGACGTATATCCCCGATGTTTGGACCGGTATTTGGGGAAACACAAATTTCCAGCCTTCGCAAATAGGAGCGTGGCCGAATGCCGCGGGTTACGAGCGGATGGCAAAAACGTACTATGATGCGATGATGAAGTAGAATACAAAAACGAACGCAAAAAAAGCATAGGAACCTCCCGGAAGCAATCGTCTTTCGGGATTTTTTTTTGTACCTGAGGTCACAAAAGCGGGTTCTGGTCTCCACTAATAAGGCAATGCAACCATAAGGAGATTTTTCATGAAGAACCTGCTTTTTTTCCCCTCTTTTTTTGCTTTGTTTACCGGGTGTGCGGACTCGGGAGTCGATCTTTTGTCGGAACTTCCTTCGGACTCCGTTTTGCATTCGTATCTCGAATACACCAGTGTCCAGAAAGACTTTCCCGAAACCCTTAAAGCGCACAGGGGCTGGCATCTCGTGCTCCAGCACGGTGGATGCGCATCGGCTGCCTGCAAGGATGGCGTTCTGTGCATTGATGTTGCCGATGGCGGCAGTCAATGGTATTCTGTTCAGGTATGCCTCCTTCCGATCCCGGTGAAGGAAGGGCGTTACAAGGTCGTCTTTGAGGCCAGGAGCGACAAACCGCGCGCCATGATACTGGATGTCAGCCATGTCGGCGGCGACTGGTATTCCTTTTCAGGCAGGGTCCCGTATCAACTGACCCCGAACTGGAAAGCGTACGCTGCCGAATTCGCGGTGAACGGGCGCGTTGATCCGCTTGCGCGATTCGAGTTCAACCTGGGCGGGGAGTGTGTTGGTGCCGAATTCAGGAACGTGCGAATCATCCATAAACCATTGTGATCCTGAGAGCATCGTCCGGAACTATGGCCCGATGGTGTCGTCAATTTGCCGGCGCATGATCGAGGACCGTGAGCGGGCGCGGGACGCGGCGCAGGAAGTATGGATAGAGGTGTTGAAAAGCCTTCCGGGGTTCAGGGGTGAATCCCGGCTTTCAACCTGGATCACCGTCATCGCGCGCAGAACCATACACCGCTGGATGGCCGGGGAGATCAGGCGAGATTTCCGGTCATTCGGAAAGGGATGCCGAATAACCATCAACCCTCCGGTTGAGGAATTGGGCCGGAATGATCCCGAGTGGCTTGACCTTTGGATTCGCATGCTCTGCGATCTTTGCCTGACCGCTATCCTTCATTGCCTGGAACCGGAAACCCGTTTTATCTTCATATTAAGAGCCGTTCTGAAGATGGAATATGACGAGATATGCGCCATCATGGAAATGGATGGGACGGCCGTCAGAAAACGTTTTTCAAGGGCCAGCCGCAAGGTGTCTCGTTTCGGGAAGGAAGAATGCGCCTTGCTGAATCCTTCCGGCAACTGCCGTTGTGGACAGAAGAAAATCATGACAGAGACGAAGCTCGTGGAGGAATTTGCCAAGTTGCGAACAATGGTCAACCGGTTGGAGACCTGGTCCCTGGCCGAAACCGTTTTCTCCCCCGTCAATTTCTGGAATCACGTGAGTAAAACCTGATATAATACGATTACATCGTTCTTATTACCGAGGAGATAATCGTGCTAACATCCGCCTTGAGGGAGTATTTCGATAACAGTCCGGTTGCCATCACGCAAGCCTATGAACTTTTCTATCGCGTCAACGCGCAGAGGCGCGGTCTCTTTGGCACGCATCGTCTTTCGGTGAGCGCGCTGGTTATCCTTCATGGCACCGAGATCGACTTCCAGGGCTATGCGGGCGCTCTCGAGAAATCGATTGCCGATAACGCAGGGCAGAAAGCCGGCTCTATACGCTGCACGTGGCTCATCGGCTCCGATCACGGCGGTATTTATCTCCACGAAGCGATCGACACGAAAGCACACAGGCGCCATAAGTCGCTCACGAGCCGTTTCGTCGTCATGAACACGGGTGACGGTACGGTTTCATTCGGTCCCGGCCATCGGCATAACGGTGCGGCATCTGAAACGATGCGGCGTCTTGTCGCGGAGTATAACGCCATGACGAAGGATCGATGGCAACGTCTGTTCGCTCAGGCCGTTGATTCTTTTCTGGTTTGAGACGGCGAAATTTATTTCATCAAGGAGTGCTGAATTGTCTTACGTCGTGTATGGGTTATTGGTTTGCCTGATCGTCTGGGGAATGAGGTTTGCCGGGAAGGGCCGGTTTAACGAGGATTTTATGTCGCTTGAGGCGACAAAATGCCTGCAAGGAATCTGCGCGGTGTGCGTTATGCTGCACCATATCTCGCAGACTTCTGCGTTCAGGCAAGCGAATGAGCTGACCCTCTTTCCCGAAGCGGGATTTTGGTTTGTCGGCGTTTTCTTCTTCTGCTCGGGGTACGGACTCATCAAGAGCCTGCGCGAAAAGCGGGACTATCTGAAGACCTTCCCGCGTAAGCGGCTCTTGACGGTTCTCATCCCGTTTTACACGATGACGCTCGCCTTCGCGATCTACGATATCGCCGTCGGCATGCACATGAGCGCGTGCCAGTGGGTACTCTCCACGCTTGGTCTTGTGCTCATCAATAGCCATGCCTGGTATATCGTCGTGATCACGCTCCTGTACGTCGCGTTCTATTTTTCGTTTACGCGGCTCAAGTCGGAGCGAAAGGCGTTCGTCGCCATGGGACTCTTCATCCTTGCACAAATGGTTCTCGGTATTCTGTGGGGACACCTTGCCTGGTGGGCGGGCGAGCCTTTCTGGTGGCAAACACCCGATGGCTTTTCGACCGCATCATGGTGGATGATGCCCTGTGCGTTGTGGTTCCAGGGCGAATGGTGGATAAATTCCACGATACTCTTTTTCATAGGAATGCTCTTTGCTCGCTTTGAGGTTCCTGTCGTTGCTTGGCTCAAAAGGGGATACTGGCTTAAGCTCGCAGTGGCCTTCGCGGCTCTCGTCGGGGGGTACCTCGGGTCTGGCCTGGTGATGGAAAAGTTTTCTTATTGGACAGAATTCGGACCCGATAGAACCCTGGGGATCGGTGACAAGTACGCCTGCCTTGCCTCGCAAACCTTCCTCGTCGTCGCGTTCGTTGTCTTCATCTTTATGGCCATGATGAAGGCCCGCTCGATTAATCCCGTGACGAAATTTCTCGGCAAGATCGCCCTCGAGATTTATCTGATGCATAATCTTCTTTTGATGCGCTTTACTTCCCTTATCGCGAGTGGCCCTGGTGGTGGTGGAAACCCTCCCGCGCCAATCATTGCAGCGGATAAGTCAAACCTCGCGCAGTTTGCCATCATCGTGGTCGGCGGCGGCATCATCCTTGCGACTGTCTTCAATTATATCAACTCGCCTCTGAAGGATTTTGCGGTTTCAGGCGGACGCGCACGTCGTGGGTCGTAAAGGGTCATTATCACATGCGCATTCACACATCGGGCAGGATACTTGCAACCCTCACATTTGCGGCGTTTCCTGGCGTGGTTTATACTGTAAAAGCAACATGCGGAGGTAATTTTTATGGCATTGCTTGAGTGGAACGCGGACCTGTCCGTTTCGGTACCTGTTTTTGACAGCCAGCATGGTCGGCTTATAGACCTGATAAACGAACTTCATTCATCCATGACGGCGGGCAAGGGACGCCTCGTTATCCAGAAAATACTCGATGAGCTCGTGGAATATACCCGGTATCATTTCACGTTGGAGGAAAATGCCCTCAAAAAATACGACTATCCTCAATTGCAAGAGCATATTCGACTGCACGAAGGCTTTATCGAAAAACTGAAATCCCTGACTGAAAAAAAGGAAAAGGGTGAATTGTTTGTTCCGATCGAAGTTTTCGATTTTCTGAATAACTGGCTGATTAACCATATCAAGATCGAAGACAAAAAATACGCGGCATTTCTGGCGGGAAAGCCGATTCAGGAGTGACGGTCAGGGCTCCACTTTCCGGAAGAGTGGGGTCCGCAGTCACGCTTCCTTTCAGCGTCTTTTTCATATCGTACAAACTACTCCAGTGGCATTGACCTATTCGATATAATTTTATACAATAAAAAAAGCACGATATGAAAGAGCCAGATACAATAATCACAATTTGCATGGGAAGTTCATGCTTTTCTCGCGGGAATAACCTCAATGTTGATATCATTGAACGGTTTATTCGCGACCACAAGCTTGACCTCCAGGTTGAAATACGCGGCTGTCTGTGCAGCGAACACTGCAAGACGGGACCGAATATCCTGATTGGGGATACATTGCTCAGCGGGGTACAGCCCTCTATGGTCAATGATCTCCTTGAGCACCACTTGCTCCGGAAACCGCGATGAATTTCCAGAGTCCGGTCTTTACCGAAAAAACGCAGTGTCAGGACTGTTACAAATGCATCCGTGAATGCCCGGTAAAGGCGATCAGGGTGGAAAACGGGCACGCGATGGTCATCTCCGAACTTTGCGTCCTGTGCGGGCATTGCGTCGACTCGTGTCCCGCCGGGGCCAAGCGCGTACGCGACGACCTTGCGCGCGCAAAACAGCTTCTCAGCCTGAAGGAACGCGTTTTCGTTTCGCTCGCGCCGTCGTTCGCTTCCGAGTTTTCATCGGTTACGCCCGAGAAGCTCGTTTCCGCGATCAACAAGCTCGGATTTTTTGGCGTGTCCGAAACTGCCATTGGCGCCGACCTCGTATCTCGGCGACTCGCGAGCGATTTCGCCGATACCTCGAAGGAGACCGGCCAGAAGCTCTTTCTCTCCTCCGCGTGCCCTGCCGCCGTGGAATACGTCAAACGATATATGCGATCCTACGCGCCCTTCATCACCGACCGGGCGTCCCCGCTTTTGGCGCACGCGCGATTCCTCCGCGAAACGTATGGCGATGATATCGGCATCGTGTTCGTCGGTCCCTGCATCGCGAAAAAGCGCGAGGCTGACGTGTGGCAGACGATAGACTGCGCGATCGGATTTGGCGACCTCAGGCGATGGCTCGCAGACGAGGGCATCGATCTCACGGGCGAGCGCGCACAGCTCGCGGATAATGGGTTTATCCCGTTCCGCGCAGCCAAGGGCGCCCTCTATCCTGTTGACGGCGGGATGATCGCAAGCGTCAAGAAATACCCCGGCGCGGAGTCCGCGTTCATGATGTCGGTAGCCGGTTTGGACCAGATCGACAAAGCCCTTTCCGGCCTTGACCCGGAAGCGCTTACTGAACCGCTATTCATCGAGATGCTTTCCTGCCCGGGCGGCTGCATCAACGGCCCGCAAACGACGAGGCCCGCGCCGACCGCGCTTCGGAGGATCAGCTTGCTCGCGTACGCGATGGGGGCGTCAGATACCCTCGAGACCCGCGCGCCAGGCCTGCGCGGTACGCTGCCGGTTTCGGCGGAGGCGCTCTCTCGCCACACGATCGAGGAGATCAACCTTGCGCTCCGCCAGGTCGGGAAGTATGCGGGCGTTGACGAGCTTAATTGCGGCAGCTGCGGGTACGATACCTGCCGAAGCTTCGCCGCAGCGATGCTTGAGCGTCGCGCCGAAAAGACGATGTGCGTCTCGTATATGCGAAAGCTCGCGCAAAAAAAAGCGAACGGGCTCATCAAGGCGATGCCCTCGGGCGTGGTCATCTGCGATTCCTCCTTGCGGATAATCGAGTGCAACCAGAATTTCGCCGCGCTCATGGGTGAGGAAACCGCGATGATGTTCGAGGCAAAGCCCGGGATGGAGGGCGCCGACCTTGAAAGGATTACCGCGCTTTCGCGATTCTTCCGCCAGGTGCTTGCGGAGGACGGGCCCGACGCGGTCGAGCACGAGCTCCGTGAGGGGAAGAAGATTTTCCACGCGACGGTATTTTCCATCGAGCGCGGAGAGAGCGCCTGCGGCGTCATCCAGGACGTGACGGCGCCGCAGATCCAGCGCGACCGCGTCATCAAGCAGACGCAGCGGGTCATCGACAAGAATCTCGCGGTGGTGCAGAAGATCGCGTTTCTCCTCGGCGAGAACGCGGCGGAGACCGAGGCCACGCTCAATTCCATCATGGAATCGTTCATGGATTCCGGGGAGGACGCATGACGCAGGACGCAGCGGCCAGCGCGACCTTCATCGAGGTCGGGCATTACCAGGCGCGCAAGCACGCGCAGTCCGCAGGTGGCGACGCGTTTTTCTCGCAGAAGGGCGACGAGGACGGGCGGGTTATTACGGCACTTTCTGACGGGCTTGGCTCCGGTATAAAGGCGGGCGTTCTCGCGACGCTGACGGCGACGATGGCGATGAAATTCGTCGCGCTTGACATACCGATCCGCCGCGCGGCGAATATCATCATGAACACCCTTCCGGTCTGCAAGGATCGGGGTATCAGCTACGCGACCTTTACCCTTGTCGACGTCGGGACCAACACTCCCGTACGCATCATGGAATACGATAACCCGGGATACGTCCTCTTGCGGCAGCGAACGGTAATAGAGCCGATCAAGCAGCGCTCGCGCATCGAGCGGAAGAACCTGAAGCACGCGCCAAACCGCGACGCGTTTCTCGACTACTCGGAGTTTGCCCCGATGCCCGGAGACCGGCTTGTTTTCTTTTCTGACGGCGTAACGCAGGCGGGGATGGGCACGCGGCAATACCCCATGGGCTGGGGGATCGAGAACGTGCAGCGGTACCTTACGGAGGAAACGTCGATAAAGCCCGACGTAAGCGCGCGCGACCTTGCGCGGGACCTCGTGCGCGAAGCTCTTGCGCGGGACGGCTACCACGCAATGGACGACATCACCTGCGGCGTGGTGTACTTCAGGAGTCCGCGCGATCTTCTAATAATGACGGGACCGCCGGTAAACCCGGATCGTGACGCCGAGATGGCGCATGAGTTCACCTCGTTTCGCGGGAGGAAGATCGTGTGCGGCGGCACGACCGCGAACATACTTGCCCGTCAGCTTGAACGGCCTGTCAGGATACTGATGCGGGAGCTCGACCCGAAGATCCCTCCGATGTCCGAGATGGAAGGAGCGGATCTCGTTACCGAGGGCATCATTACCCTTGGGTGCGTAGCCGAAACCCTCGAGCGGGCCTGCGAGGCGGGCGGCAACCTCCCTGAGGCGCAACGCCAAAACGGCGCGACGAGGATCATTGAGGCGATGCTCGACAGCGACCGCATTACCTTCTTGCTCGGCACGCGAATCAACGAGGCGCATCAGGACCTTAATATGCCCGAGGAGCTCGAGATCAGACGAAACATCGTGAAGAAGATCAGAAAGGTGCTCGCGGAGCACTATCTTAAGGAAGTGACCGTTCGCTATATTTAGCGGACTCAAGGAGACATAGATGGACAGGAAGATATGCGTTTCGATTTGTTCCGGCACGGCTTGTTTCGTGATGGGTGCGTCTGACCTTCTCTTGCTGGAGGAGAGCCTGCCTCAATCATTGCGGCCGTTCGTGGAGATAGACGGCTCAACGTGCCTTGGTTTTTGTCGCGACCGCGCGAAGGGGAAGGCGCCTTTCGTTCTTATCGACGGAGAACTCATGACCGAGGCGACACTGCCAAAGATTATTGCCCGGGTACGGGAGTTAGTCGATGCTGAATCTTAACAATAATGCCGCGCTCATCAGGCGCGAGATATTGGTCCGGATCGCGCGGCTCCAGCTCGAAGGACGGCTTGAGGAAGGCGTGCGCTCCATATCGCGCGAGATGGCGCCAAAGGGGAGTGAACCCTTTCGCTGCTGCGTCTACCACGATCGCGCGATCCTCGAGACGAGGGTGATCGCTCGGCTCGGGCACAGCGTGGAGGATTACGACGGCGAGCGGGAGCTTTCGGATTACGCGCGCGAGTCGCTTTCGCGCGAACGGCCCACCGAGCCCATGCTGACGGTCCTTGATGAGGCATGCAACGCATGCGTCAAGACACATTACATGGTAACCAACGCCTGTCAAGGTTGCGTCGCGCGCCCGTGTGCCATGAACTGCCCGAGGCAGTGCATCGAGGTTACCTCCCATAAAGCGAATATCGATCCCTCAAAATGCGTCAACTGCGGACTATGCATGCAAAACTGCCCGTATCACGCGATCGTGAAGATTCCCGTCCCCTGCGAGGAAGCCTGTCCCGTTGGAGCCATCGCGAAGGATGAGAGTGGCAAGGAACGTATTGATTACTCAAAGTGCATCCTCTGCGGCGCGTGCATGCGGGATTGCCCGTTCGGTGCCATGATGGACAAGGGCCAGATCGTCGACGTGCTGAGACGAATCATGGACGGGCGCCGCGTCGTGGCTCTGTATGCGCCGGCGATCGCCGCGCAATTCCGCGCGGACATTGGCCAGCTTGAGGGCGCACTTGCGAAGGCGGGCTTTTCCGCCTCGTATGAGGTGGCACTCGGGGCGGACAAGACATCCGCGCTCGAGGCGAAGGAATTCGAGGAGCGCATGGAACGAGGGGATATCCTCATGACGACGTCCTGCTGCTCGGCGTACGTGCGCGCGGTGAATATCCACGTGCCGGAGCTCATTCCCTGCGTGTCAGACACGAGATCGCCGATGCACTACGCCGCGGAGATCGCGAAAGAAAAGGATCCTGCATGCGTTACGGTGTTCGTCGGACCCTGTCTCGCCAAGCGCAAGGAAGGCTTAGACGACCCGTTGGTTGATTATGTAATTTCCGCGGAAGAACTCGGCGCTCTTTTCGTGGCGCGCGAGATCGACGTCTCGGAGTGCGAGCGCGCGGCGCAGTCGGCCGAGCCTACTGCGAGCGGCCGTGATTACGCCCGATCGGGTGGCGTTTCCGAAGCGGTTCGCCTTCGCGTCGCGAGGCCGGAGAGCCTTAAGCCATTCGTAATAAACGGTCTTGATCGCGCGGGAATGCGGCAACTGGCGGAGTTCGGAAAAGCGGCCGCGGCGAAGAAGGAATGCGGCTCGAATCTCGTAGAGGTAATGGCATGCGCGGGCGGTTGCATCGCTGGTCCCTCGGTGATAACGAACCAGAAGGTGGCGCTCGCGCTGCTGAAGGTATATGTTGGAAACGGGGCTAAGAAGGATAAGTGACACTGAGCATCTCGTCTATGGATTGAGGGTCGTTCATTTCAGATAAAGAAGACGTGATTGGTCCTGCCGTATGCGCGCCTCGATGCCCGCGACGCAGGACTCGATCTCGCGCAGATACCCTTCGCGAAACTCTGCGTAGAGCGATGCACTCTTGAAATTCTTTTGTACCCACTCAAGGGCGACTGATTCATCACCTGTCAGTATGGAGTTACCGATGTAGCCCGCGAGATTCGCGACGGTAGTGCAGTCGATCGAATCGGCTTCGATAAGGCCCGCGAGTCTTTCCCGGTATTTGTTGGCTAGCATACGCGGAACTTGCGGATACTCGCGATTCGCCAGGCGGTATCGCGCTCCGTCCCATTTGAGGATAACGGCGCATTCGCTTCCGTGCGTTAGGCCCCCGACGTGATGTATCGAATAATCGGCGACGAGAAGGAGCGGCTTCTCTTCTCCGAGTGGTAAAAGATACGTGGCCCAGGCGAGAGCGTTTAGCTCGTCATCGTCGTCGAGATCGTCGAATCCTTTTCCGATTCGACCTTCGCCGCCTTCGTAGATAATGACGTTGTCGATTCCCGTCTCCTCGCTGTACGAATAGACAAGATCGATGTAGGTGCCATAAGCGCCTCCTGACCAGTACGTCAATTTGAGCTCCTTTCTGCCGTCGCGAAAAAGATCCATAAAATACTGAGAGGCGAAATCCTCGGGTGAGTCCGTGAGACGCGGCGTGATAAAGCGCGCTCCACGGAGGTCGACGAGGGCGTTGCCGTGCGCATCGAGTATTCGAGCGGTTGACGCATAGCGTTCGTCGACGAAGGTTTCAAAGACCACCTTCAGGCTTCCCCACATAAATGACTCGACGCAAGTTCCATTTTCGCGATATTCTTCGCTGCCGCGAAAGCTATCATCCGCGAAAACAGCGTTGTGAAAAAAGGCGCATGCGAGTACTAGAAGTAGCAGTTTTTTCATGATACCTTCCATTATAACAGGTATCGTGAGGAATGGAATCTCCAATCTTGACATCAAAAACACCCCAAGTTTATACTGTGAAAAAATAGGTGTTATTACACCCGAGGAAAAAAATGATGCGATACGCGGCCATACTCCTTAGTGCGACTGTCCTTGTTTTCACATCCTGTTCGGGTGCTGTTTCTGGCCAGGCCGATATCGAGTCCTTTGTCGATGACGCCCGCAATTTTCGCGTATCGTACGATGCAAACGGAGGGACAGGTTCCATTGCACCGTCCGTTCATGCCGTCGGATCTTCCATAACCCTCGATAATGGTTTTTCAATGACACACCCCGACTATGCGTTGCGTCGCTGGAATACAGCGACTGACGGTTCAGGTACGTTTTATACCCCCAGCTCGGTAATCAAGATGCCGCCCAAGGATCTCATTCTCTACGCTGTATGGGGTGATGGATATCTTCTTTCGTATGATGGCAACGGTAACGGAATTGGACATGGTTCAGCTCCCATTCCACAGCTTTGTTTCCCCGGGAATACGGTCGAAGTCGCGGCAAATTCCGGCGTTCTTTACCGGCTAGGAAACTACGCCTTCGATGGCTGGAATACTCAAGCCAACGGCCTTGGTACGAGTTACGCCCCCGGCTCAACCTTCGTATTCGCCAACGCCCCTATGACCCTGTATGCCCGCTGGAAGTCGGTCTCTGGTCCGGTCACCCTCGACACGCCGACCCCACCCACAGGCGTATCCACGGCACCAGACCGGCATGATGCAGACACCGGTACTTGCTGGGAATTTGACGGCTATACGCCAGTTTCCTATGATTCGGCAGATCTTCAATTCGCGTACACTGAACCGTTCAGCATCAGTATCTGGTTTATGCCGACGAGCCTTCCTTCTACTGGCTATCCACGTATCGTTAGTATGGTGTGTGCTCCGCATAGTTTCCATTGTTATCTGATGCTCGCAGGTACACATGGCGGCGATCTCTCCGCCGTAATTGGAAGCAGCCACGACGTAGAAACTTATTTATTCTGGCATGTCGATGAAGACATATGGCACCATGCCGTCATGGTATACGACGGCAGTATGTTGGAGTTCTATGTTGATGGCGTGAGCAGGGGAACCGGCCAGTATAATAACGGTGATAGACCCCCTCCTTCTACTGTGATGGAGCTCGGCGGTGGCGAGAGTTCTCCTTTCATAGGCTCTATCGGCGAGCTCAAGGTGTATGACCGTGCCTTGGGCGCGGACGAGGTTGCGGCGCTCTCCGCGAACTGAAGGGGCTTGTTCGGCGATCTTTTGCCTTTATCCGGCGAAACCGCCGATTCTCGAATAGCAGTATTGAGGCTTGCGATCAAACGTCTTACCGAGAATCATCCGATGGATTTTCTTGAACTCTGTGTATCCGTTTTTCAGCAAGTACTCATACGCAATGCGGTTTTCCTCGGGTAAAACAATCCGTTTATCTTCTTTCATTCTTTCTTGCAATAATCCAATGCCTGCCTCTTCGGTAATGGCGGTCACACCGCTTTCACCGAAGTGAGGTAGATAGAAACCCAAGATTTTTCCATCATCTATGTATACATATCCATCTGCAAGAATATTGCGTAATAACTCCTCACGATTTTCGCCTGAAGCAAGCCGGTCGATATTCAGCATTTCCGCATACTGCCTTGGCTCTGATCTATGAATCTTGTCACTCATGCCTTGACTCGCCGTAAATCCTTGCGGTTTTATCATAATTCGATACATGGATTCCTCAGTAAAGCCCACTTTCTTGTATACAGGATAGCCTTGTTCCGTTGCCGTCAATGAAACTGTGTTGCAGCCACGTTCGTCGCGCAGAAACGAGATCAGATTCTGAACAATTGATCTTCCTATTCCTTTTCCTTGCTGTTTATTTGAAACGATAATATGCGCCAGCCAACCAGTCTTTTCAAAAATAATTCCTGTACCAATGCCGAGTATTTCATTATCAGTATTTATCGCCTTAATGCAGGTACATGATCGTGTTTTCAGATAGTGTTCATGAATCTCTGCGATGCTTGGCCACTCATCGGGCTTTATCGAATCCAGGAGTGGGATATCGCTACTACGTAATTCGGCAATCGCATAATCGTTCATTTTGTAATCCTCCGTGTATCGCGCAATGCAAGTTACAGTTTATAGTTTGTCCTTCCTGAAGACTACCGAAACGTATTGGCCATCGCGAAATACGTCCTTGTCGATTTGATCGATGTTGGCAACCATTTCCTCGAATGAGCCTATACCGTATCGCGCTTTCAGAATCTCGAGCCCCTCGCTGTATATATACGATCCTTTGCAATACCGATTGTGGTAGTGCGCGCTGTTATCAGGGGAAATGTGTTTGGCGCATGCCAGCAGCCTGTCGAGAACTATGGCGTTCAATGGAGTTTCGCTATGCGATGAAATGATTTTGTACGATGGTTCCATTACCGCGCGCAGGCTTTCAAGGCTTTGAATGTAGCGGCTTACCCTCGTTGATTCCTTGAGACATATCCATACATGGTTTGAAATCGTATCGCCGCAATAGAGCAGGCGGTTCTTTTCGTCAAGAAAGCAGACCGACCCTTTGGTATGACCGGGCGTTGCGATAACCTTGATGATCGTTCCGCCGAGGTCGATTTGATCCCCGTCGCGCAACAAATTGATGCGCGGTTTGTTTCTTGCGTAGTTGCCCAGGTACGCGCGCTTTTCTTCTGGTCTCGCCTTCAGGGGATTGATTATTCGGTTGATGAGTTTATTTATTACGCCGGTATTTTTCCGGTACAAATACAGATCGTCCTGGTGGATGCTGATCTCGGAGAAGTACTTGTTTGGGTACGCATGATCTCCATGTCCATGCGTATACGCGAGGATTACCGGAAGACTCGTCAATGCCGATACGTCCTCCATGATATTCCGACAGCCGAATCCCGTATCGAGCAATAATGCCTTTTTTGAACCGACAATGAGCGTGCAGAAAACGTTATGCGACTCAAAGATATGAAAGACCGAATCATTTAACTGCATGATGTTCTTCATAGGGCTCCTTTGCAACGAGTGGTCCGAAAAATTATTCCTTCAGGCTTCCCATTGTCAATCCGGATACGATGAACCGGGAACTGAAAATGAAGCACGCGACGATCGGAATGATCGTGACCGCTATTCCGAGATACACGCCACCGTAGTTTATCATATAAATTTGTGTATTCAAGATTTGTACCAGCATCGGGAGGGTATACAGACGTTTGTCGGAAAGCAGGATGAATGGCATGAAAAAAGAGTTCCATGAACCCAGAAAGGCGAAGAAAGCCTGGATTGCAAGGGCTGGAACCAGAATGGGAAGCACAATCTCGTTGAATATGCGAAATTCACCCGCCCCATCGATCCGCGAAACGTCGGCCAGTTCGCGCGCAGGGACGGACGAGAGATACTGCTTTATGAAGAATACGGTTACCGGCGACGCTATGGCTGGCAGGAGGAGGGGCAAGTACGAGTCGGTGAAATGCAACTGGGACATAAGCCGGAAAAAGCCGATGAGTGAGATTGACATCGGCAGGATCATGATTACGAGGATCACGTTCCATACGAGCGTCCTGCCGGCAAAGCGATACATATTCAGTCCGTACGCGGTCATCGCGGAGAAATAGGTCGTAAGCACGGCAGTGGTCGACGCGAGGAAGAAGCTGTTAGCGAATCCCCTCGCAAGCCCACCGGAATTGTCATTCAGGCCGCGCCAATTATCGAGAAGGTGCGTTGACGGCAGGAGCGAAATTCCTGCGTTGATTTCTGCAGTCGAGCGAGTGATATTAACAATTACGAGATAGATTGGGATTATCGCAAGCAAACTCAGAAAGATCAGCGTGGCATATATAAAAACGCGCTTAATATGCAGGGCAATCCTCTTTCTTGTTATCATTCAGTATCCTTCCTCAACGCAAAGGATACTCTTGGATTTGTGCGCAAGTCTATGTAAAAATCCCGCACATTACTGTACAATCCTGTCATGAGCCATACTATGGACTTGAGTGGTATATATCCGATACAACGAAGTACGGACGGATCCGGCGCGATTTCCGGTCTCGTGGGTCTGAATCCCGCGCTCATCACGGCTTATTACTTTTTACCTCTTGATCGCTGGAAGCGCGGTTATGCGCTCCATCCACGGATGGTCACCGATTACGAACTCGAGTATATTCTCGATTCCGACGGGGGCAGACAGGTTATCGAAGGGGTCGAGTATCCTACGCGAAAAGGCGATACCTTGTTCAGGAAGCCGGGACAGCGGACTCAATGCTTTATGCGGAGCGAGTGCATCTGCCTTATCTTCAGCCTGCATGGAAAGCTTCCGGACCTCGCGGATTACCGGATAAACAAGGAAAAGCCCGTTCAGGAGACATTTCGCAATCCTGCTATCGACTCGATTCCGTGCGTCGTTGCGACAGCGGGCGACGAGGCGATCGGCGCGCTGTTCGAGCGGGCGATGCGTGCTTTCGTGAACCCGGAACCTTATGCTGAGCTGCTCGAGAAGGCACTATTGACAGAGCTCATGTACCGTATTCTCTCGAGATCGGCTCCGTGTGGAAAAGGGGACGGCGTCAGTTCCGTGAGCTCATCAACGATGAGCGCCGATCTGATCGGCCGGCTTGATGTAGCCCGCAAACGGATGCACGAAAACCTGTCGCAGAGAACAACCGTAGCAAGGCTCGCCGAGGACGCAGGGCTATCGGAGGCTTATTTTCATAAATCTTTCGCGCGCGCGTTCGGGGTGACTCCCTCGGCATATCTCTCCGAGGTCCGAATCGAACGTGCGCGCGAGCTTTTGGCCGCGACGGATTTACCGATACGGACGATTGCCCTCGAAACGGGGTTCGGTGAAGACGGGTATTTTTACCGTTTTTTCGCGCAAAAAACGGGTATGACGCCCGGCGAGTTCAGGAATTCTCACCGGATGCCGGGCTTTTGACGATTTCACCTCTTCTATGTTAAGCGCGGGATCAAAACCCGTGTCTCGCGTGTTGTAATTCATGGGGTGATGGCGAAGGTAGCATTGTCAGGGCTAATGACCGCCTAAAGGACAACTTGACTTTCATAATAACCACCAATATAAAGTAACCATCTAATTTAACCATGGCGATTATGCATGACGAATATGCAAAAATGCAATGGCAGTCGTATAACGTGACAGGAGAAATAACTTGAAAATCGTTGTAAAAATAGCGCTCGCGGCCTTTGGACTCATCATTATAGTGGCTATCGGGCAAGTTGTGATTGATTCGCTCACGAGCACGGTCTCCTGGGCGGAATTTGAGCGCGACGCGAAGTACAGAGGATATACCGAATCGGAATTACAGGATTTTCGCTACAGCGATCCTGCCGCCTACACAATGGATGTATTGATTGCACAAGCTGAACCGACGTATAGCGGCGTGGAAATTCCGGTTCATATCATGCGAGATGGATTCATGCGCTATATATACAAAAAGGGCTTCAAGCGGGTGTTCGTCGAAAAGCATGAGATTCTGCCGTATCCCGGATGCGTAGTCTGGCCCTCGTCTATGATTTCTACGTCGTCACAGCCGGATATTTCGGTCGGAATTAAATTCGGAGAGTCGACGCATGCATCGAAGATACGGATCGATAGCCGCAAGGAAGACGATGATCTGTATCATTTTTTCACGTATATCGATATTGACGATGATACCATGAAAAAGATACGCGCATCGGAAAAAGACCTCGAGTTTATTATTGAGGACCAGACCGTCGCAACCCTTCGCTACGGCGAAATGGCCAATGTAAATGACGTTCATCCCAATGATGCGGAATCGTATCATACAATCTTTACGAAGGATAATCTCGATAAGGCTCTTCGGTATTACACGAGGGTGAACGATCAGGGGAAAATTGACGAGATCAGCGGTTTGCTCGCGATATCGCGCAGGTTCAGGAAATTTCATTGGGCCTATGACGAAATTACCGAGAATCCCGATGCGGTGGAAGCCCAGGGCTTCGTTTTGGATGAACTCAAGATTCTATATTGGCCCAGCGACGATACCTTGATATTCGGCACAACCGAGCGAGTAAACGGCTCCGAGTCGGAAATGAAGGTATACGGAAAGTATAGTTTCCTTCTTCCTGACGTGCGGGTTTACATGAATGACAAGGGTGAAGAGCGCGACGTCGTGTCGGGGATTATTATCGCAGATCCAAACGATGTCGATCCGACCAAGAACTCGATAGAACACTGGATTGTGTCGTATATCGGCAGAAAACCCATCGTGGTAGAAGGAAAGACTGTATATCTTCCCAAGTTCCGGTTAGTGAGAATAATCGCCGAATAGTTCCCTTTGGTGAGGCGTAATTCCGGGGGATTTCGCGACTATGGCTACGTGGATTGCGCATGGGTTGAGTTTATCAAATGCATGAGGGAGTCGGGGCTTCCGATAGAGGCGCTGATCGAATACGCCGACCTCTACGTAAATGAGACTCGACGCTCCGCATGCGAAAGGAGCTACTCGTCGAGCAGCGCGATCTCCTTCGGGATCGCCTGAGCATGCACTGTCAGCTTTTCATCCTCTGTTGCCGCATGGCGCCGACCTCATTATGCTGAGCGAGGCCTGTTTCTCCGAGTTGATCTCGCGAAATGCCTGCGACGCGCGCTTTACGCGGATTGCGCGCGCAATGGGGAAAGGCGTGCTATTGCGACAACGATTATGGGATTGTACGGGGCTTTAATCCGAATATGAAATTTTCGCGCACGAAAACCCTTATGGAAGGCCACGACTGCTGCGATCACGCGTATTTCGAGTGATGCGCATCAAGGATAAGCCTTTGACTTGAGGAGGGGGCGCATGTACTTGGATGCCACCAGAAATCTGAGATGCGTATGCGGAACGCCCTGAAAAAAGGATGAGGTAGCGAATCATATAAAAGAAAATTATTGTGCTGGTAAAAAAAAGCGGATATAATTTTGAGGAATATTTATAGCAGTATAGGAGAGAAAAATGAATTGTGCCAATCATCAAGATCGCGAAGCGAAGGGTTCATGCGTTTATTGCGGAAAAATGTTCTGCACGGAATGTTTGGTCGAAGTGAAAGGAAGAATGTATTGCAAAGCGGATGTTGCGAACAGTGTTTCTGCGACACCCAATATTACGATCAATAATACCGCAACAGCAACTGCCGTTGCGTATGCCGGTGGCCGCCAAAAAAGAATGCATTGGATTTATTTCTTGTTCATTGGATGGTGGTTGGGGATTACCTTGGCTTGTTGTATAATCCCTCTTTTTATACCCGGATTGGTCCCTGCGGCATTTGGATATTGGTAAGCCCTGGAAGGCAATGCTTGCCTTCGAAATCGCTGCGATCACGCGTATTTAGAGTGATCGGACGCGTTTGACTTCCGGCTCTACATGCACGAAAATTCTCTCTAACGTCGTTGCGATTCTGCGAGCGCGAGCTCCGGATCGCGCGGCGCGTGGAGGAATCGATGCAACGGCGAATCGCGATCAGTGTTTTTATTGCTATGATCATCGTTTCGGGGACGATTGGGGAAAGCCGCGATCGAGTGATCCGCATCGGGGCCGCGGGAGGTGGCATGGCCCCCACGGTCGTCGCGCGCGAAATCCTCACCGAAGCCTACTCCCGGATTGGATATCGCACCGAATACCTTGAGTATCCCCCAAATCGCATGATCGCTTCGTTTATCTCGGGCCAGATAGACGCCCTTGTCATCGCGGAAGCAAGTTTCTCCGAGGATTATCCGAATTCGATTCGTATAGAAACCCCGATCTGGGTCGACGAGCTCGTCGCGTTCACGAAAGCGCCCTTGCCGATACAGGGCTGGGAAAGCATGCGCGCGTACAGGATCGGCTATATCTCGGCCATGTTAATTATCGAAAAAAATCTTTCGGAAGGTTTTGTGACCTTTCCCGTCAAGGATTCGGTCCAGTTATTCAGAATGCTCGACGTTGGGCGGATCGATGTTGTCATCACCTCCCGCGCGGTCGGCGAGCTTACGATCGCCAATCTCGGGCTGAAGAACATGATACGCGTGGAGAAACCGCTCGCGATCGTTCCGAACTATCATTATCTTTCGAAAGGCAACGCGGATATCGCACGGAAACTCTCGGCCGTCCTCGAGAAAATGGATCGGTCCGGGCGCATCGACGAGATAACCGAAGAGACGCTCGTACGACTTTTTCCATCTAAAGGGAAATAACGCCGGTTCGTATATCGCCGTGATACAAATCATTTTGCATATACCATGGACTGTGTCCTGAATCGAATGATTCCGACAACCATGGTAGCTCGTGTCTCTGAATGATATTCCGTTATGAATAACTCATCATTCTTTTGTTGTTTGAAACAACAAAAAGGTTTATACTGAAAAAACGGAGGATTCCTCATGACTAGAACCAAACTATTCGCAGCCGGTCTCGCCCTTGCGTTGATCGTCGGCGCCGCGCACATTACGGCACAAAGCAAAGGCACTATCGCGCCCGATCAGATTCCCGGCGTTGCGGTATATGTTCCGTACCCGGTTGCCATCACGATCGACGGTAAAATCGGCGACTGGAAGGGCATACCCGTTCAGCGCGTCGAAAATGGCCTTCCGAAAGGACCGGACCCCAAGCAAAACCAGTACGTCGATTTCGCGGTCGCCGCAGACCAAAAGAACCTCTATGTCTACATGCATTCTGTAGATTCGAACATCATCGCGGGCCAACATGAGGCGAATTTCTGGAATGAGGACTCGATGGAGTTCTATCTCAATTTCACGAAAAACCTCGTCGCAAAGGCGTATGGGACCGGCATCGCGCAGGTTACCATCAACGCCACGAATATCGGCAAAAAAGCAGGGGACGTGCTTTCGCTTTCCGGAACCAACTCAGGTACCGTAAATGTCCGGGCGAACGTCTTCAAAACCGCGGATGGGTGGTCCTTCGAGGCTGCTGTTCCCTTCCCGGCGGGATTCACCCCGGCGCACGGCAAGTCCTTCGGCTTCCAGGTACACGCCAACGGCGCGTCCGTAAAGGACCGCGACTCGAAGCTTATCTGGAGCAAGGTTGATACTATGGATCAGTCTTACCTCAATCCCTCGCTTTTCGGTCAGGCGATCCTCTTTAAGACCGGCAGCACGGACGTGCCCGCGCCGCTCAATCTCGCGAACGACCTCGCTTCCGACTTCAAGAGAACCGGCTCGGTCGGCAAGGTCGGGAAGAAGATCGTATGGGTGGACGAGTTCGACTACGCGGGAGAGCCCGACATGAAGAAGTGGGCGTACGATGCCCCCGACGCGGGAAAATACAACCAGGAGCTTCAGCTCTATACCTCCTCGCGCGCAAATTCCGCAGTGAAGGACGGAATGCTGACGATCTCGGCGATCAAGGATGCAAAGGGTAAATGGACGAGCGCGCGGCTATATACCCTCGGCAAAGCCGACTGGAAGTACGGCTATATCGAGGTTCGCGCGAAGCTCCCGGCAGGAAAGGGTACCTGGCCCGCCATCTGGATGATGCCCAAGGCCGATTCCTACGGTGGATGGCCCGACTCCGGCGAGATCGACATCATGGAATTCGTCGGATTCGATCCCGACAAGATCCACACGTCCGCTCACACCAAGAGCTTTAACCATCGCATCGGTACGCAAAAAACCCGCAGCTCAATAGTGAATGGAGTTTGCTCGGGCTTCCATACCTACGCGATCGAATGGACTCCGAAGGCGATTTTCTGGTATGTCGACGACAAGCCTTTTTATTCGTTCGAGAATACCGGGAAGGGGAGCGCTGAGTGGCCCTTCGACAAGCCGTTCTTCCTGATCCTCAACGTCGCGATGGGCGGAAGCTGGGGCGGAATGAAGGGCATGGATGAAACCCTTACGAAAGCGAACATGATTGTTGATTATGTCCGCGTTTATCAGTAACAATAGGGCGTGGTAACCAAAAAACGTCTGTATCAGATCAACTCGTCGCGGATTCTTCAGTTCATCAGGCTGAACCGCGGCGTCAGCAGGATAGCGGCCGCAAGCGAGCTGGACCTCGATCGTTCGACGCTCACGAAGGTCGTCCGGTATCTGATGGACAACGCTCTCGTCCGCGAGACCGGCAAATATCGCGGCAAGGGCGGCGTCGGGCGCATGGCCACCGGGCTCGAGATCGATCCCGGCTTCGGCCTCGTGCTCGGCGTCGAGGTTCAGCCCGAGTTTTTTCGTTTTGTTCTCGTCGACCTGAACGGCTCTGTCTTTTCCTCGGGCCGCGCGCCGTATGAAAGCGCGGCAAGCTCCCTCGAGGAACAGCTCCTGTCCCTCTACGCTGCGGCGAAGGCCGACGCGCGGCGAAAGGGTCGTACGGTCATCGGGATCGGAATCGGGCTTTCGGGGATTGTCGATCCCTACACGGGTACGGTAATCCACTCGTACCCCCTGGGTATCGCAGAACCGTTTGCCCTTCGTGACTTGGTCGCGAGTCTCGCAGGCGTTCCGGTCTACCTCGAGAACGATGCGAATTGCTGTTGCTGGAGCGAGATGGCCTTTCGCCGGACCGGAGAGGGGAGAAACTTTATCTCCTTGCTTGGTGAATTCCGTAACGTCGACGTGCGCGAGTACCGTCAATCGGGAATCGCCTTCGGTATCGGAATTGCGATCCGCGAGAGCGTCCTTCATGGCGATAACTTCACCGCGGGCGAATTCCGAAGCCTCCTTTACGACCACGAAAAGCCGAGCCATTCCCAGTTCGCGATCAGCGACGCCGAAGCCGCGCGCTTGCCTGGCGACCGCGAGACGCTCCTCAAGGTATTCGCCGAAATCGCGTACAACATATCGCTTCTCGTGAATACGCTCGACATCACCAAGATCGTCGTGACCGGCGATTTCGCGCGCTACGCGGAAGACCTCACGCCGCTTCTCGAGCGGGAGATCAAAAAAAACTGGCTCTATCAAAAGCCGCGCAACTGCTCGATCGAGTATTCATCCGACGGCGAAAACGCCGTCTGCATCGGCGCTGCGGGCCTTTTCATCCAGAAGCTCTTCAGCGTTCCCGGGATGACCGACCACGTTGATGAGGAGGTTGGCTTCATCCTTCTCGAAAAGCTTTTGCCTGAGGAAAGAGGGCGCGGCGATTGATTTGTGCGTCGCGGCGATTGATTTGTGCTGCGCGACGTGAAATCTTATACGGGTGAGTGCGCGATTACGGGGAGATCTACAGGAATTTCAACCTTCGGGGGATTTTCGGAGAGTCGCGTTTCCTTGAGTATGCCGATCGCGTCGTTCCACTTGAGGCTTGATCCGTACTTTGAAAGGAATTTAAAGCGATAGAGGGTTTTATCAACATAGAACTCGATATGCCTGCGGAGAAAGCTGATGCCCTCGATGTGCTCGACGGGGAATATGAAAGGCGTTTTTTTCGGGTTTATGGGCTTGAAAACCGCGCGGTCCCGATAGAGCGTAAGCGTACCCTCTCCTTGTCGTTTCATTGGGTTTATGCGATAGCCGGTGAAGGCGACGACATTGTTGACGAAAATCGGCGTATCGGAGGCCGGAGAGAAACGCTCGGTCGAGAGGATTTCCGACGCAAGTTTGCTTTTCTGGAATTTGTTCCACGCCTGAAGGTTCTCCGGGGTAGTCGGGTATCTACTGCTGACAAACCTTCCTTTATTGGTAAAGCGGGCGTAGAACGAGCATTCTTTGCAGCGCACGATGTTGCAGGCGCTCCGTATGGTACCCATGGCCCCGCACGAAGGACAATAATACAGAACCCGTTCCATTCCATGGGCCCCGAAAAAATTATTGTAATACCGGTGCGAGTGCGCGAGCCAGTCCCATTCGTTGTAGGAGAGTTCCCGCTCGATAACGGTATCGATACTCTCCGTGTCCATCTTTTTTATTTCGTCGCCAGACAGAATCAACTTGAAGTCGAGGGTTACCCGTCCTTGCCTGCGATTTCTGCTCCATCTCGGGCAGGTTGAGAATGCGCCATACGAAATAACCCTGATGACGGGAACCTTCAACAGTTTGATGAGCCGTGCGGTATTCGGGTTAAAGGGAAGGGTACAACCATCCCAGGTCTGCATGCCTTCGGGATAGAGGCACAGCACGTCGCCCCGCTTGATTACGGTCATGATGTTTCTGATCGTTTCGATATCCGGTATTGCCTGACTTTTGGGGATGCAACCGAACTGGCGAATCCAGTATGAAACAAACCGGTTCCGGAAAAGCGAGTCGCTCGTAACGAAGAAAATGGGGTGATGGACGAAGTAATTGAGGAAAAAAGGATCCCAAAGATTTGCGTGCGTCGGCAGAAGTATATACGGGGGTTTAACCTCGGTGAGAACCTTCGCGTTTTCGGCATGCAAATCGTATTTTCCGCGAAGGATAAGGCCAACGGTACATTTCATCAGCGTGTTGAACCATTCGTGTGTTTGTATCCGTAGCTTGTCACCCATAACGCATTATTCTATAGGTAAATAGTCGATTCTTCAAGTTTTTTGGCAAGTACATTGCACCATTTAGGTAATTTTGTTATTATTTCCTCATTCCGATTGATTTTCAAGGAGACTATTATGCGCAAATATTTTATCGCCGGTAACTGGAAGATGCACAAGACCACTTCCGAGGCTGTCGCCCTCGCGTCCGAGCTCGTCAAGGAACTCAAGGGTGGCCCGAACAAGTACATGATCGCCCCGTCGTTCACCTCGCTCGACGCCGTTTCGAAGGTCGTTAAGGGTTCGAACATCCTTCTCGGCGCGCAGAACATGAGTACCGACGAAGCCGGTGCCCACACTGGTGAGGTTTCCGTCCTTCAGCTCAAGGACCTCGGCGTCCAGGTCGTTATTCTTGGCCATTCCGAACGCCGTCACACGTATAAAGAAGACGACACGATGATCAATAAGAAGGTAAAGCTCGCCCTTTCCCGCGGCCTCGAGGTTATCCTCTGCGTCGGCGAGCTTCTCGAGGAGCGCGAAGCCGGCAAGGCCGAAAAGGTGTGCGAAGACCAGACCCGCAAGGGCCTTGCGGGTGTAACGGCGGCCGACCTCAAGAAGGTTACCATTGCGTACGAACCCGTCTGGGCGATCGGCACCGGCAAGACCGCGACCCCCGAGGATGCGGACGCGATCCATGCCTTTATCCGCAAGATTATCGCTGATATGTACGGCAAGACAGCCGCGGACGAGATTATCATCCAGTATGGCGGTTCGATGAAGGCCGAGAACGCCGAGGCTCTCCTTGCCAAGGAGAACATCGACGGCGGACTCATCGGAGGAGCTGCCCTCAAGACAGACCTCTTCAAGCCGATCGCGCTTTGCAAGTAACGAACGCATTCAGTCCTTTTTAACGTTCTGTTTACCGAGAATCGCTTTGGTTTGATTGAAACGGGCGGGCAAAGTCCTTGTCCGCCCGTTTTGCGCTTGCATAAGAGCGTTCTTTGGGATATATTGGCACTGAATTACATTTTGGAGTTGATATGGGTATTATTGGTATCGTATTGCTGGTAGTGTTTGTAATCGTTTGTCTCATAATTGTCGCGCTCGTTCTTCTTCAGAATGAGGATGGCGGCGGGCTTGGCGGTCTTTTTGGCGGTGGAAGCAATTCCGCGTTCGGATCCCGATCCGCAAGCGTGTTGACAAAGGCTACCTACGTCGTGGTCGCGCTTTTCTTCGTAACCACCTTTTTCCTTGCGTTCATCAATAGAACTCCGAGTGATAAGGGTATTGAGGAAGCAGCTCGTATCGAGCAGGGCGCAAACGCTACCGAATGGTGGAATAACGACACCGCTCCCGCGACCACTCCCGATGTAACCGCCCCCGCGACCGATTCGACCGCCGCGCCTGCAGGCGACGCCCCCGCACCGGAAACCGCGCCTGCCCAATAATCAGGCAAGCTGAATGGTGCTTGGCAGCGTTTTCTCTCCGGATCTTATAAAGTTGGGTCTGGAGGGAGAAGACAAAGAAGAAGTTTTCGAGGAACTGGTTGATCTCTATGTTTCCGTGACCTCTTCATCCTCTTCCCGTCAGGCGATTCTTGCTGCCATCCGTTCCCGCGAGGACAAGCTCTCGACCGGGGTTGTTCCTGGCGTCGCCTTGCCTCACGCCCAGACGGAAGAGATTCAGGGCGTAAAAGGCATAATAGGCATATCCCGTTCGGGAATCGATTATGATGCGCTCGACGGGAAGCCCGTTCACGTTGTTTTTCTTATCCTCGCCTCAAGCGATAGCTGTGCGCTCCATCTGAGGTCGCTCAAGCGCCTTGCCTTGCTTCTCGAAAATCCTGATTTTATCGCCGAAATACGTACGCAAAAAGATTCGGGTGGCGTATATGCCTCCTTGTGTAAATACGAGAATATGCTGGCATCCTCCATGTGACATGGGGTCTTGATCCGGTTTATTGATGGCGCGAACCGCGTTTATACGCGATCGCGCTTCATGTGCCGTTCTTTTAAGGAGGTTGACGTGGCCGAACAGGACGTGATCGGGCACCTGATTGACGTCGAGCGTCAGGCGTATGATTTGCTTCTCGAGGCGCAAACCGAGGCCGATCGCCGGAAAAAAGCCGCGCGCGAAAGCGCCGAGGCTGACTACCGTGCCGCGTGCGCTTCGATGATCGCGTCGCTTGACGCGGCGTACGCATCCGCAGTCCGGGAATGCGACGAGGCGAAAAAGAAAGATTTTGATGCCTTCAGAGAACGTCTTGAAGCTATTACAAAGAACCAGGCCGCGTTCAACGCCTGTCTCGAAAGCATATTTTCGGGAAATTAGGATATGGATAAAGCAGGTGCCGACGCGTATGTGTATGCAAGAGCTTGCGGGATGTATGGTCGCTCGTTCGTTGGCCCTCGTGCACGCCGTCTTTTTTCGCTGAAGCGGCTCCAGGAGCTTTGGTCGCTTTTGTATGCCGAAGAGGTTCCTCTTATTCCCGAGGGGCTTCTCGCCCTGCAAATCGAGCGGAAAAGCGAGGAGCGCATCGTCAGCGAGTTTACGCGCCTCATTTCGTTTTACGACGAACCCAATCCCGTCGCGATAGCGTTGCTGTCGCTCTACGAATATAACAATCTCAAGGCAGTTGCCGCCTCCCTCTCTCTCGGTAAAACCGAAAAGCCTTTTATCGTCGACATCGGGAAGTTTTCGTTCATAAACTGGAAGAAGTGGCCCAATATTGCGGCCATGACGCGGAATACCGTGGTATCATGGTTTAACGCGGTTCCTTCTTCGGCCGACCAGGTTCTTCAGGAAACGCGACTGGACCATCAGTATTATCAGTCGCTCTGGAAAGCCATTGGCTCACTTGGGGCAAAGGACCGGGAGTTTGCTGAGCCGCTGATTCGCGAGGAGATTGTCCTTCAAAACATCGTGTGGGCGCTCAGGCTTCGTGTCTATTACGGAAAGACGGCAACCGAAATCATTCCGTTGCTTGCCGGCTATTCTTTGGGCGCAAAGGACGCCGAGCAGCTTTGCGCTCCCGCGTTGTCGATCCTGCACAAGCCGGTCGATGTTTGGGCCGAATGGGGCGACTGGAAATATGCCTGGATCCTTAATCCCCACGAGGAAGGCGTCCCCTGGTCGCTTGATCCGCGGTGGGCGCAGCTTGCTGCCGATCGCTATCTGTATCGGCTCGCGCTCAAGACCTTCCATCAGTCGGCGTTCACGGTCGGGATGCTGGTATCGTTTTTTAAAATCAAGCAGCTTGAGGTTCAGATGATACGGGTCGCTTCGGAAGGATTGCGGCTGGGCGCGAGCGAAGATCAGATGCAGGGTTTTTTGGGGGATGGACAGGATGTTTAAGACTTCGAGGATGAAACTTCTTGAACTTATGGTTCTCCATCAGGATGTTGACCGTGTTTTGGAGTACCTTGGCAAAAGCGAGCGGTTCCAGATACGCCACGAGGTTGACTATTCCACGACCCCGCAGGAAAACGCCTGTCGTGAAATGCTCGACCGGTTGGAGCTCTGCCGGAACTATCTTTCCGTTCCGGATCTTGAAAGCTATGGCGGTTTCGCCTCGATCCCCTCAGACGTTGACTTCGCTTCGGCGAATTGGCTTCTTGAGCGGGTTGACGATATGAGGAATCGCGAAAAAGAAGCGATAGAGCGGAATAAGCAGGTCGTGACCGCCCGTGACGAGGCGCGCGCCTTTTCAAACCTCAAGGTTTCGTATTCCGAACTCGAGCATCTTTCATTTCTCGCGCTCAGGATCGGAAAGCTCGATCCTTCCTCTTTTGAGCAGTTGAAGGCAGCGCTTGGCGAGCGCGCCGTTGTCATTGCGCTCGGCGAGGACCGCACGCGCGTCCTTGCGGCGGCGTCGAAGAAAGGGCGATTCGCGCTCGACTCGGAACTCAAGCGGTTTGGCTTCGTGCCGCTCGAGATCCCGAAGGATTTCAAGGGCGTTCCCGACGACGTGCTCGAGAGCCTTGACCGTCAGGTCGAGGCTTCGGCGCGTGGCGTTGCTGCAATTCAAGGCGAGCGATCTTCCTTTGCGCGGGAAAGGCGTAGTGAGTTGCATCGCCTTCTTGAGACCTTTTCGCTCGGCTCGCAGGTTCAGGCCGTCCGGGGTACGCTTGAGGGCACCGAGCTCGTATACCGCGTAATGGGCTGGATTGCCGCGGACGACTGCGATCGCCTGATGCGCGATCTCGACGCTCTTACCTCGTCGCGCGTCGCCATACGCGTGTATTCCCCTGAGGAAATCCCCTCGGTACGCGACGGAAAGGAAAAGGTTCCCGTGAAATACCGGCATGGAGCGGTCGTCAAGAGCTTCGAGCGCATGATCTTCAGCTACGGTGCGCCGCTCTATGGAACGATCGATCCTACGCCGATCGTTGCCTTTTTCTTCACGCTCCTTTTCGGTATCATGTTCGGAGACGTTGGGCAAGGCGGCATCTTTTTCTTGTTGGGGCTTTCGCTTGCTGCGGGCTGGGCAAAGCCGCTCGCGCGCTGGCGGCATTTCGGGCCGCTTTTCATGGTGATTGGCCTTGCGAGCGTTCTGATGGGTTTCCTTACGGGGGAGTTCTTCGCGAACGGGGATGTGCTCAAGCCGATAAGCCGCGCGATAACGGGATACTTCGGCGAGCCGCGCGACCGAATCCTTGAACTTATGCCGTCGCGCGAGGCGATGGATCGCCTCATATATTTCTTCGGTTTCACGATGATCGTTGGCTTTATCATCAACTCGCTCGGGCTCATCATCAATATCGTCAACCAGTTCTCTCTTCGTCGTCCTGCCCGCGCCATCTTCAGCAAGACGGGCGTGTGCGGCGCCTTTTTTCTCTGGTACGTGGTGTTCGCCGTCGCGAGGATCGTCATTACGCACGGGACGATCGAATGGTTTGACGTCGCGTGCGTCGCGCTGCCGCTTGTCCTGCTTTTTTTCGCGGAGCCGATTACCCGCCTTATCGAGGGACACCGCCCCGTGTTCGAGAACGGCGCGTTCGCCGCGGTGATCGAGGGGATCGTCGAGCTTCTCGAGGTCGTGTCGACGAATATCTCGAACTCGGTGAGCTTCCTCCGCGTCGGCGCGTTTGCCCTTTCGCACGCGGTGCTGAGCTATATCATCTTCACGATGTCCAATCTCGTTGGCGGCTCGCTTTCCGCAGGCGGTCTTTTGATCGGTCTCGTGGGAAACGCCATCATTATATTCCTCGAAGGCCTGATCGTCGCGATACAGGTCGTTCGATTGCAGTATTACGAGTTCTTCTCGAAATTCTTCACCGAGACTGGAAGGGAATTCAAACCCTTCAGGTTTATATACAAGGAGAGATGAAATGAATCGCAAAAAATCTGTCGCCGGTACGATCCTTGGCTTTTTTGCCTGCGCGATGACGGCAGCGCAAGAAGCCGCAGCACAGGCGCCTCAGGCCGCGCCCGTGGTCTCAGGCTCGTCGGTCAAATACATCGCCGCCGCGATCGCGGTAGGCCTTGCCTGCATAGCGGGCGGAATGGCAGTCGGCCGCATCGGAGCCGCCGCTATGGGGGCGATGAGCGAGAATTCCGAATTGTCGGGAAAGGCGCTTCCTTTCGTCGGGCTCGCGGAGGGAATCTGCCTTTGGGGCTTCCTCGTCGCGCTGCTCATCATCCTTCTTTGATACTTTTCGCCCGCGGGGTATAGAGAGTGAAATATTGCATGATCGGCGAGCGCGAGCTCGTTCTTGGCTTCGCGCTCGTGGGCGTCGCCGGGATCGTCGTCGGTACCCGCGATGAGGCGCTCGACGCGTTCTATCGCGTGACCGGGCGGGGAAATCTCCTGGCCGGGGGCACTCCCGCCTCGGAAGAGCGACCACTCGTGCTCATTCTGACGGAAGAGGTTTCCTCGATGCTCTCGGATGAGGTTCGCGACTGGCAGATGTCGGGCGAGTATCCGCTCATCGTCGATATCCCCGGACTTCACGGCCACGTTCCGGGAAGGAAGACCCTGACGGAGTCAATCCGCGAGGCGATTGGAATACAGGTATAAGCGAGATACATAATGGAAGAACTTCGTTCTACGGAAATACTCGATCGCGAAATCCAGGAAGACGCGCGGCGTAAGGCCGAGAAGATATTGAAGTCGGTCGAGGCCGAATGCGCTTTGATTGAGTCAGGCGTCGTCAGTCGCGTAGGGGAAACCCGTCGACAAAAGGAAGCGGAATACGCAAAGCGCGCCGAGGCTTACCGTCGCGACGCCGAATCGACTTTGCCGCTCGAAAAGGAACGTGCCCGCGTCTCTTTCATCGACTCCGGGGTCAATGGAGCGCTCGATTCATGGTTCGAAGGAATTGGGCCTGATCGACGTCTCGCGCTCTATGCGGGCTTGCTCGAAAAATATCGTCCCGCGCTTGCGGGGAAAAAGCTTCGCGCTTCGTGCGCGGGCTACCCTGCGGATGAGGTTCGGCTTCTTGTTGAGCGCGTTTTTGGAAAGGATTCTATCGATTCCGTCGCGGAAATATCACCTGCTGCGCTTCTTGCCGCACGGTTTTCTGACGGCATCCTTATTGAGGCCTCGGACCGAAGCGTCCTTTGCCGCGCGACGCGCGAGGAATTGCGGAGCGTGCTCCTTTCGGAGCAACGGCAAGAACTCGCGGAAGCGTTACTCGGCGGGAGGCTACCTGAATGAGCGAACTGGATTCGATTGAAGGAAGAGTAACGAGAATATCGGGCCCTATCGTGTACGCAGAGGGCTTGGGCGGCTGCGGTCTTTATGACGTCGTCGATGTCGGTAACGCGGCACTGATTGGCGAGATCATCAGGCTCAAGGGAAGTACCGCGACCATTCAGGTATACGAGGACGATACTGGCATGACGGTCGGCGAGAAGGTCGTATGCCACCGGAGGCCTCTTTCGGTACGCCTTGGTCCCGGGCTCGTTGGTACCATATACGACGGCATTCAGCGCCCGCTTGAAACCCTCTATTCGTCATCGGGCGCATTCCTTTCACCGGGAGCGCGGAGCGAGCCGCTCGACGCGCGGAAGAAGTGGCATTTCATACCGGCTGACCTTTCTGTGAACCCCGCGGCGCTCAAGGCGGCCGTCGCCGTCGGTACCACGATATATCCCGGCATGACGCTCGGGAGCGTACACGAGACGGAATCGGTCACGCATCGGGTTATGGTACCGCCCTCGGTTCGCGGTCGGTCCCTCGTGACCTTCGCAGGTGAAGGTCACTATACGATCGATGACGAGATTGCGCGAACCGAACTCGGCGAGCCGATTTACCTCGCGCACTATTGGCCGGTGCGCGTCGCGCGGCCATACGCGAAGAAGCTTTCCGTCTCAGAGCCGCTCATCACCGGGCAACGCGTCATCGACGTGTTCTTTCCGCTTTCGAAGGGCGGCACGGCCGCGATACCCGGCGGATTCGGAACCGGAAAAACGATGACCCAGCACGCGGTCGCCAAGTGGTGCGACGCCGACCTTATCGTCTATATCGGCTGCGGCGAGCGCGGAAACGAGATGACGGACGTGCTTACCGAATTCCCAAGCCTCATCGACCCCCGCACGGGACGCTCTCTTATGGAGCGCACAATACTGATCGCGAATACCTCGAACATGCCGGTCGCGGCGCGCGAGGTTTCTCTTTACTCCGGGATTACGCTCGCAGAGTACTACCGCGACATGGGTATGGCCGTCGCGATTATGGCCGACTCGACGAGTCGTTGGGCAGAGGCGCTTCGCGAGCTTTCCGGGCGCATGGAGGAGATGCCGGCGGAGGAGGGCTTTCCCGCATACCTTCCGACGAGGCTCGCGGAATTCTACGAGCGCGCGGGCCGCGTCACGGCGCTTTCCGGCGGCGAGGGCTCCGTTTCGGTCATCGGCGCGGTCTCTCCCCCGGGCGGCGATTTTTCCGAGCCGGTTACCCAGCACACGAAGCGGTTTATCCGTTGCTTTTGGGCGCTCGACCGCGAGCTCGCGAATGCCCGGCACTATCCCGCGATCGGCTGGATAGAGTCGTATTCGGAATACTCCGAGGAACTCAAGCCCTGGTGGGACCGGCTTGATCCCCGATGGGCGACCGTACGCCGCGACGCGCTCGAGCTTCTCAAGCGCGAGCAACGCCTTCAGCAGATAGTCCGTCTCATTGGCCCCGACGCGCTTCCCGATACGGAGCGCATCATCCTCGTTGTCGCCGAGATGATCAAGAATGGGTTTCTTCAGCAAAGCGCGTTTGACGACGTCGATATGTTTTCGGTACCAGAAAAACAGATACTGATATTACTCGTCATCATGGACTATTACAGGCGCGCGCTGGCGGTGATCAAAAGCGGCGCCCCCATCGCGAAGCTTGTCTCGCTTCCGTGCCGCGACGAAATCGTGCGCATGAAGACGACGTACAAGAATGAAGATATCGAGGGGATACGCTCGGTCGAAAGCCGCATGAATCTTGAGCTTGACGGGGTCGAGAAACTGTACCGTAAGATGGAGAGCGTATGAAAGGGGTCGAATATCGGGGTGTCGCGTCGGTCGACGGGCCCATCGTCATAGTGAGGCGTCGGGAAAACGTTTTTTACGGTGAGATCGCTTCGATCCGCGACGGATCGGGGAACGTGCGCACAGGCCGCATCATCGACGTTTCGGATGAATACTGCGTCGTGCAGATCTTCGGCTCAACCTCCGGGTTGAGCCTCGACGAAACGACCGTCGAATTTCTCGAATCACCGATGGAATTGCGCGTTTCAGACGGCCTTCTGGGGCGCATCTTCAACGGGCTCGGCGCTCCCATCGACGGATATCCGGAGATGTATTCGTCGAAGAAGGTAAACGTCAATGGGTACCCGATAAACCCGTACGCGCGCGTGTATCCGCGCGATTTTATCCAGACGGGGATCTCGGCGATCGACGGCATGAATACGCTGATCCGCGGGCAAAAGCTCCCGGTTTTTTCCGGTAACGGCCTTCCGCACAATCGGCTTACCGCGCAGATCATCAGGCAGGCGAAGATTCTTTCCGCCGACGAGGATTTCGTCATGGTGTTCGCCGGTATGGGCATCAAGTACGACGTCGCGCGCTTTTTCATCGACAGCTTCGAGAAGTCGGGCGTCCTTTCGCGCGTCGCCATGTTCCTTTCGCTCGCGGACGCGCCCTCGATCGAGCGCATCGTTACGCCGCGCTGCGCGCTTACCGCCGCCGAATACCTCGCGTACGAGCGCGGTATGCACGTTCTCGTCGTGATGACCGACATGACCAACTACTGCGAGGCACTTCGCGAGATCTCGACGACGCGCGGCGAGGTTCCCGGCCGCAAGGGATATCCGGGCTACCTTTATTCGGATCTCGCCGAGCTTTACGAGCGCGCGGGAAAGATCAAGGGCTCGTCGGGGTCGATCACGCAGATCCCGATTCTCACGATGCCGAACGACGATATCAGCCACCCGATCCCCGACCTCACGGGCTATATTACCGAGGGGCAGATCGTTCTTGACCGCGAGCTTTCCCAGAAGGGCGTGTATCCCCCAGTCGCGGGATTACCGAGCCTTTCCCGCCTCATGAAGGATGGCATCGGAAAGGGCATGACGCGGGAGGATCACAAGGACGTATCGAGCCAGCTTTTCGCGGCCTATTCGAAGGTGAAGGGAATCCGCAACCTAGCGGCGATCATCGGCGAGGAGGAGCTATCGGACTCTGACAAGCTCTACCTGAAATTCGGCGAACGCTTTGAGCAGGATTTTCTCACGCAGGGAGAGGAAGAGAACCGGACGATCGCTGAAACCCTTGACATCGGTTGGCGCCTTCTTTCGATCCTTCCGAAGGGTGACCTGTACCGCATCAAGGACGAGTACGTCGATCGCTACATGCAGGCCGCGCTTGACGCGGTCGGGGCGGGGGTTTAGTATGGCGCGGCTTCAGATTGCGCCAACCAAGTCAAATCTCCTCGCCGTGAAGGAGCAGCTCGGCATAGCGCAGGACGGATACGAACTGCTCGAGCAGAAACGCGAGATACTCGTCATGGAATTGATGCAGATGGTCGAGCGGGTGAAGTTGCTTGAGGCTGATATCGAGAAGCAGGTTGGCAAGGCATATCCGTCGCTCAGGAGGATGTTCATGTCGGTCGGGCGGGATCGCGCTGAAAGCGTCTCGAAGACGGTGTCCTACGATTTTAGCGTCGCGGAAAAGCGCGTGGCTCTTGCGGGCATGAACTTTTCGACGCTGTCGGTCGAGTTGCCCACGCGCCGCCTATCGTGGTCATACCTCAATTCCTTCGCGGATTGCGATCGCGTTATGATAGATTTTTTCGAGCTTCTCAAGCTGTTGACCGAAATGGCGTCGATTCGGACGATCGTGTGGCGTCTCGCGCGCGAGGTCAAAAAAACGCAGCGACGCGTAAACGCGCTCGACAAGCAGGTTATCCCGCAAACGCGGGAGACCAAGGCGTATATTGAAAGCGTGCTCGAGGAACGGGAGCGCGAAAACGTTTTCGTTCTCAAGGCGTTAAAAAACAGAAACGGAGGCGGCGCTCTATGATCAAGCCCCTTTTTCAGAATATACTCGTGATGGTAAACGGCACCGAGGCCTCGATAAACGCAGTGCGGTACGCCGTGCTCATGGCAAAGCTCTATCGGTGCCACGTGCACGCCGTGTACGTCGTCGACACGGCGACGATCAAGCAGCTTGCGCTTAACAAGATTTTCGTCGAGGAAGAAAGCCGCGATTACGAGCGAAGCCTGACGGAAAACGGAATGAGGTATCTCGCGTACGTAGAGGAACTCGGGAAAGCGAAAGGCGTCAAGATAGAGACCGAGCTCAAGCGCGGTGCGATCGGTACCGAGGTCATCGCGTTGGCGGAGGAGCGGCACATAGACGCGATCCTTATCGGCGGATACGAGAAGGACGCGCCCGAACAAAAGGAGATATTCTCCTCGTCGTTCAAATCGGTATTACTGAACGCCCGTTGCTCGGTTCTCGTAGTTAAGGAAAAGATGATCGAGCAGCTTTATAAGCTTGCTTAACGCATAAAGAGAGGAAAAAGAGTATGCATGTCGCGCTTGTTTATTTTTGTTCTGCGCATGACGGGAAAGCCGCGGCTATCCTGAAAAAGCTTGAGGCAGCCTCCGTCGCGCGCGGTAATCAGGTTGACCTCATTAACGGAAACGAGGATATCGGCAGCCGTCGCCTGACGATGTTTGACTATATCGCGGTCGTGGTAGCGGCTAAGGCGCCTTTGGGTTCGAAGATTCCTTCGCGCGTAGGTGAATTCCTTGCGGCTTCGGGAAACATTACAGGGAAGAAGGGATGCGCCCTCGTCATCAAGGCGGGGCTCAGGTCGGATAAAACCTGCTCCAACCTGATGAGGACGATGGAGGCGGAGGGCGTGAAGCTTGACTATTTCGAGGTTGTCCGCAGCGTCGAGCACGCTTCGTACGCGGGCGGAAAAATAGGCTGAGAACCGAGTGGAAGACTGTTACAAACTTCTTGGCGTTAAGCCCTCGGCGTCGGCCGCCGAGATAAAGCGCGCATTCAGACGGAAAGCGAAGGAAATACATCCCGATATACCCGCGAATGCGGCAGACGGAGACGATAATGTCACACGCATGCGCGAGCTCATCCGGGCGTACGAAACGCTGTCGGACCCGGGCCGTCGGGCCGAGTTCGACTCGACGTGGGTTCAGTTCCGCCGGTATGCCGAAGGGACCGACGCGGCTTCCGGCTTTAATTACCGGCTCTGGCTCATGGCGCGCGATGACAAGGAAAGCAGGGCAAAGCTCGTGTTTTTCGACTTGCTGCACGGACTCGAGGACGAGGCGGTCGCGGAATTCCTCGAGCAGCGCAGCTCGTCCGGCGGTTTCGCGCTTGGCTCGTTTTTCGACCGCGAAGATTATATGGACTGCGGCTTTATCCTCGCGGAGGAGTTGTCCTTCCGTGGGTACTATTACGAGTCCTTTCAGCTTCTTGCGGATGCTATCCGTCTTGAGTCTGATCGACCGTATTTCAAACATTTCTTTCCTGAGGTTGTCGCGTTCACGCGCGATATACTCAGGAACCGGCTTATGGGAACGGTAGCGGACGAGCTTGCGCTCGACTGTCTAGAGACTGCGCTCGAGCTGGGGTTCGGGAAAAAGGACGATGCGTTCATGCTCAAGCTTATGGCACAGGCCTACGAAAGGCTTGGAGATATCTATACGGCGCGGCTTTGCCTCGCGGAGGCGATCAGGCTCGATCCTAAGCTGACTGGCATTCGGGAGCTCAGGCAACGTCTTGACGCCTGAGGCTGGACGCGAAGCGGCCCGCGATTGACGCGCAATTTTTTGGAGGGTAAACGATGATACGGATTAAAAACGAAAAACAGATAAACGGGATACGGACGTCTTGCAAGGCACTCGCGCGATTGTACCGCGCCCTCGTTCCTCTTGTAAAGGAAGGAAACACGACGGGCGACCTTGACGCGTTCTGCGTTGACTTCATAAAGAAGGCGGGCGGAAAGCCCGCGTGGTACGCGGAAAAGTTTCCCGGCGCGGCGTGCATCTCGATCAACGAGGAGGTTATCCACGGGATACCCTCGAAGAGCCGGGTGATCAAGAGCGGAGACATCGTGTCGCTCGATATCGGAATCGACCTTGCGGGCTTTATCAGCGATTCCGCGATGACGATATCAGTCGGAAACATTGGGGCGCGAGAGCGCGAACTCCTTGACACGACCGCGCGGTGCCTCGAAGCAGGGATCGCCGCGTGTACGGCGGGACACCGCATCGGCGACATCTCGCGCGCGGTATACGACATTGCGACAAAGGCCGGTTTTGGCGTCGTGTACGAGTATTGCGGCCATGGCGTCGGGCTTTCAGTCCACGAGGATCCGCAAATACCGAACGTGCCCGAACGGGGCCCGAACCCGCGCATCGTGCCGGGCATGGTTCTCGCGATCGAGCCGATGATCAACATGGGAACGGCGGACGTCGACGTGCTCGACGACGGGTGGACGGTCGTGACGGCGGACGGTCAGGTTTCGGCGCACATGGAGCATACGGTTGCGGTCTTTCAGGATCATACGGAGATTCTGACCATACTCAATCCCGGCGAGGAATGACCGATCCTGTGTAACCTCGTTTGATCGGTTAGCGTTTTATTAGTAAATTAAGGCTGTTATTCATCCGGAGGATTATATGAAGACTTTGACCAAAAAGACAGGAAAGATAGCGCTTGTTGCCATGGCAGCCCTTTTCAGTTTTTCCCTTGTCGTGTATTTCTGCTCGAAAGACCCGGGTTCCGCGCAAACCGCTTTTGCGGACTCAAGACCCGTAACCGATATTCCTGCGGAATCCGTCACGTTCCTCGAGGGTATGCAGAAGGCCAATCGCTCGATATCCGCCGCGGTCCTTCCGTGCGTCGTTACCCTTGACGTCATCGAGACCAAGACCGTCCAGAACGGGCAGGGCGAAGGGTTTCCGTGGTTCTTCTTCGGGAATCCGAAACAGGAAGGAGACCAAGAAGGCGATCAGGGAAACCAGAAACGCGAATATAAATCCGAGGGCCTTGGCTCCGGGGTTATCGTCCGCAAGACCGGAAAAAACTACTATGTCCTGACGAATCAGCATGTCGCGGGACAGGCGAACGAGATATCGATAAAGATGTACGATGGGCGCGAGTTTACCGGAAAGCTTATCGGCGGCGACGAGCGGAAGGATATCGCGCTCGTATCGTTTACCACCGACGCTACCGATATTCCCGTCGCGAACATGGGCGATTCCGACTCGGTTCAGACCGGCGATATCGTGTTCGCCGTCGGCTCGCCGCTCGGGTATATGTCGTCGGTAACGCAGGGCATCGTAAGCGCCGTCGGCCGCTCGGGCGGCCCCAACAATAACATCAATGACTTTATCCAGACCGATGCCGCGATCAATCAGGGTAACTCGGGCGGCCCGCTCGTCAATATCTACGGCGAGGTGATCGGCATTAACGCGTGGATCGCGTCATCGTCCGGCGGGTCTCAGGGACTTGGGTTCTCGATCCCGATCAATAACGTGAAAAAGCCGATTGACGACTTTATCGCCGAGGGAAAGATCAAGTATGGATGGCTAGGCGTTTCGCTCATGGAGGCCGACAAGAATCTGATGACCGATCTCGGCATTACGGGCAAGAACGGCGCACTCGCTTCTCAGGTGTTTATCGGTTCACCCGCGGACACTTCGGGCATCCTACCCGGCGATGTCGTTATCGCGCTTAACGGAAAGGAAGTTAAATCCGTCGATCAGCTCGTACGCGATGTCGGCGATCTCGAGAGCGGCAAGACCGCGAAATTCGTGATCGTCCGGAACGGCAAGCAGCTTGATATTTCCGTCAAGATCGGTGAACGGAACGAGACCAATGTGTCCGATGCGGGCAAGCTTTGGCCGGGTTTCATTCCCTTTAGCCTTACCGACGATATCCGCAAGCAGCTCAAGGTTGACGGCAAGCAGAAGGGCATTGCGGTTGGCAGCGTGCAGGCAAAGAGCCCTGCCGCAGTCATGGGGCTTCGTGCGGGCGATATAATCGTCAAGGTAAACGATAAGGACGTGTCCAGCCTTGCAGATTTCTTCGCAAAACTGGCCGACCGCTCGGCGAAGGAAACTTGGTTCGACGTGCTTCGCGACGGTCAGATGGTTTCGACCATGCGGTTTAAGCGATAGGTCTTTACCCCAACCAAGCCGTGATCCGACCCGTTCGCTCGCGGCAAGCGATGAAACGCCGCCTGGCATGCGCCAGGCGGTTTTTTTTCTTTTGCTTGAGTATTCGAAAAAAAAAGGTTACAGTGAATGGGTATCCAATCGGGATACATGAGAGGTTTTTACAAGCATGATCAAGGAATTTCTGCCGTACGACAAGGTACGCAACAATGCCCTTAAGATGGCATACCGTATTCAGCAGGATGGTTTTATCCCCGACGTTATCTACGTGTCCCTTCGGGGCGGCGCGTATCTGGCGAACGTAATCAGCGAGTATTTCAAGATTATCAGGCGAGACGCGCATCCCGTGCTGTATGCCGCTGTCGTCGCCCGCTCGTATTCGGATATCCGGCAGCGCGACCGCGTCATGGTCGACGGATGGACCTATTCACCCGAGCATCTCCGTCATGGCGACAAGATCCTGCTTGTCGACGATATTTTCGATACCGGAAAGACCATCAATCATCTCGTCGAGATTCTGCTCGAAAAAGGTATTCCGAGAAAGGATATCAAGGTTGCGGTGCACGATTACAAGTATTTTACCTATCATGAGGAGCAGCTGCCGATCCAACCCGATTACTGGTGCCGTAAGCATGAGATCGCAAAGCCAGAGGACGATCGGTGGATCCATTACATGAGCCATGAGCTCATCGGCCTTTCCGAGAAAGAGCTCGAGGAGTTCTACTATCGGGATGACCCCGAGCTCAAGCAGATCCTTTCGGCACTGAACGCGAAGAAATGATGAAGAGCGGGTTTACGGTCGGAAAGTTGCTGTTCTCCCTGATGGTCGCCGTCGTTCTGGCGATGGTATCGCCGTTATATGCGCAATCGCGCGCCGCGGTAAAACCGAACCCGCTTCCCGGCCCGTACCCGAATCCCGTCATTGTTTCGTTTTCCTGTCCTGCAGGGTATCGACTGCAAATCGGCGTTGACGGGAATGCCTTTTCTGACTATGCCTCCCCCATCCTCCTTTCGGCGTCGGAAGGGGAGGAACGCGTGTTCTCGATCGAGACCGCCCTCTATCCGCTCCAGCCGGGATTACCCGCCCTCAAAATCGAGAAGTTCGTCTGGATCGTTGACCGGAAATCGCCTGCGCCGCCGTCCCTGAACATTACCGCGTCCGGAGACGGTTATATGGTGTCGTGCGCGCGTTCCGCCGAGGACTCGATTCGGTATCGGATGTGGCATCCCCGGTCGTCCGCGAGCGCAGACGGAACGCTTGCTCCGGGCGGATCGGTATTCCTTCCCGAGGGCGCGGCCTTTTGCGCGACCGCCGTCGACCGTGCCGGCAACCGAAGCGAAACCGTTTCAGCCGATCTTTCCCGCGTCGGAGCGATAACCGTTCCCTTTCGCGTCGTCAGTCCCGCTCCGGGAACCTGGGCAAACCGTCAATCACTAATTATCGATTGCGCGCCTGAAACCCTGATACGCTATTCTCTCGATGGCTCCGATCCGCGTACGTCGCCCCTCGTCTATGACGGTCCCATTCTCCTCGATCGCGAGGGTCAGACAGTCGTTAAGCTCGTTGCGACCGATGCGTCCGGCAAGGATTGTACCGCCGAGGTTATGTATACCGTTTCGCGCGATGGGGCGCAGGGTCCTGGTGGTTTCCCTGCGGATTCTGCAATCATCGGCGGCGGTGATTTTACCGAACTCGTCATCCCCGAAGGCTATACCTGGGCTTTCGGCGACTCCTTTCCCTCAACCGCGGGCGGAAAAACCATACCGATTTCTTCGGCACGTGGTATCCTGTGCCGGTATCCCCTGATCGTGTCCGACGGGAATCGTTTCTGGCGCTATATCTGCGAAAGTGGTTCTCGTTCAAGCGATCCTGTAGTGCAACCCTCCAGTTCCGACTTGAAATCAGTCGGGGACGTCGGTCCGAGGCTGCGGGTTCATGATTGGTACTTTGTGTCGTTCGACTGGAAGGCCCCTGTTTATTATTCGCTTGACGGAGTCTCCTGGATTGCGTATCGCGAACCGATTTTCGTTGACCGTTCGCGCGACGCGACACTTCGCTGGTATTCCGCGGAATGGAAAAAAGGCGAGGTTCAGATCGCGTCCCTTTTGGCAAAGCCCGAGATCTCCGGGGTAGCCTTGCGCGCGGTGACGGACGATCCTGTTTTTCTTTCCGTACCGGGCAGTTCGATGACCTTCAAATACTCAGGCGGTACGAGTTTCTATCCCGCACGCCCTGGCGCTGATTCAACCGTTCTTGCGAGCGGCCTTCTTTTTGAGGTTCCCGCCGGGGCTGAAGGTTCTTTCAAGGTGCGGTTTCTCGCGGAATCAGGCGGCATCGAGCAGGGGGAGCTTTATACGGAGTTTACCATTGACCGGAAATCTCCGCGCGTGCCTTTGACCGGCCTTGAGACCGTGCCGGTCTGGTCGCGCGCTCCCGTTAGCTTTACGCCTTCGGGCGACGATACGCTGCACGTCGAGATTGCTCCTCCGATATTTTCGCAGAAGGGTAATGTCTGGACGCTTGAAGGCGATCCCGCGCGCCCGGTCGACTACATCGTATCCGTTTTTGCTCAGGATCTCGCGGGTAACCGGAGCGAGGAGCGGCAATCGCGCGTCACGGTTGACCTCAACGCGATATACGTCGGAACGCCCGCCGCATCTGATGTGACTGGCGTGTCGGGATTTCCCGAAGGAAGTCCGCAAGTGCCGTTCAGTTCCCTTGACCGCGCGCTTGACGCGATAGGCGAAAGCGGAGCTTGGCGCGTGATCCTTCAGGGAGGGATCCAACTCGAAAAGTCCCATACTTTATGCGCCGACGTAGATATCCGCGGGGAAGGGGCGACGATACTTGCGGGGAAGGACGCGGCAATCAATGTTACAGGTGGCTCTCTCTCTCTTTCGAATATCTCGCTCACGCAGGATTTCGATTTGCGCGCTGAGGATCGCATCCTCGTCCCGTCCGGTTGTCCCGCATCCCTTTTCAGTATCGTGAACGCCCGATTCTCCGCCAATGGGCTTGAAGTCGAGCGCTCTGGCGGCGATACCTCGTGCCTTCTTCGCGCATCGCACGCGAGAATCTCCTTCGCGAACTCTCGCCTCTCGCTCGGCTCGCGCGATTACGCGATTCTTCTTGACGTTTCAGATTCCGATCTCACGATCGAGCAGTCAAGTCTTTTCGCCTCCGCGCGAACGGCCTCTGTCCTGGGTCTTACCGGAAGTTCCGCAAATATAGAGTCGTCATCGCTGCTTGTTGCTCCCTCGGTTGCCGCTCGCGCTATCGAGTCCTGGGGTTCGAAGCTTTCGCTTTCTGATATTCTCCTTGAGCGGAAAACGGACGTGGCGCAGAATCGCGATACCGCGTTCTGGCTCGACGCGAAAAGTCGCATTGTCTCTGAAAGCGGGCTTACCGTGCGCGGCTTTTATCGCTCTCGCGGTACGGGTTCGCGGTAGCTGTGCCTCAGCCTGATGTGCCGAAGCTCGTGTGCGGGATTGACGAAGCTGGACGGGGCCCGATGGCAGGTCCTGTGTGCGCCGCGGCCGTAATACTCCCGCCCGACTTCGACTTGTCGCTTCTTGACGACTCGAAAAAGCTTACCGAAAAAAAACGCGAAATAGCCATGCGCGAGATCTATCTTAAGGCACCTTTCTGGTGCGTCGCCTGGGCTTCTGCTGCGGAGATCGATAGCATCAATATCCTGAAGGCGTCGCTTCTCGCGATGAAACGCGCCTGGGAGGGACTTTCGGCGCAATTGAGCGACGGGCAAACGGACGTTGAGGTGGTCGTTGACGGGCTATACTGTCCCGATATCGACGTTCGGAATATGAAGGCCTATCCGAGGGCGGACGGAACCTGTCCTGCGGTAATGGCGGCCTCGATACTCGCGAAGACCGCGCGCGATCGCATGATGGTCCGCTATAGCTGGCTCTATCCCGAATACGGCTACGAGCGGCATAAGGGATACCCAACCGCGAGCCATATCGAGGCTTTAAAAATAAACGGGCCTTCACCGATACAGCGGATGACGTTCCGTCTGAAGGGTGAAGGCCAGCTCGCGCTTTTCTGAAGCGCACGCGCTAACGCAACATCGTGACAATCGGCTCGCGCTATTCCGTTTTGAGATCCTTGCGGGAGATGACCTTAACCCGTTTCGGCTTGGTCTTCAAGGCGGGCGCCCTTTCGGCCTCGTTTCTGGAAGAACCATCTCGCGTATTTGCGCGACCTTCCGTGCCAGAGGATGTCCGCACGATCTTCTTTCGCGGTTTTTCGCCGCGCTCTGCAGCGTCTTTCAGCTTCGTCTTTCGATTCTTCTCGATAAACTTTAGCGTCGACTCGAGGCCCTGCAGGAATTTCTGCATGTCGTCCTCGAAAACAACTATGGCGTGACGGTCAAAGCCAGTCCCTTCCATGTTTTTGCTCTCCACAACCTGGAGAAAAACGTCGCCTGTCCTGTTTTCCTTCACGTTGAAAAAATACGTTCGGTTATCGAGCGATATTTCGGTGGTAAAGAGCTCTCCGCGTACACCCATATTTGCCTTCCTTAAAGGCAGATACTACTATATTTCGACATCAGCCTCAAGTACCATCCGCGTAAGCCATGAAAGGAGCATTCGTTCTGCCGAAGGATCCTCGCCGCGCGCGTCCGCGAGTATGCGAAAGACGGGTTCGGTGCCGGATCCGCGCATCCAGATATACGCGCACTCGGCCCCGCTTTGGTCGAGGAATTGAACCTTGAGTCCTCCTTTCCCGGACTGCGAGAAATCCTTGAGGCCACGTGTCTCCTCGGTACCGTTATTCGAGATGGCGAGCCAGGAGGCATAACCGTATCCTGCGAGGAGTTCATCCTTGCGTTTTGCCCATTCCCGCGAGAATACCGCCTGAAATTTCCGCTTGAGAACGGCATGGTCGCTCGTTTTGATGGCGAGCATGGCGTCTTTTTCGTATACCGAGGTCGTTACGTAGGAGGGGAGGGTCGTCCGGATGTCTGTTAGCGTGAAATCCTCCCGGTATTTTGCCTCCTGTCCCGAAAGCGCGCACCAGATATGAAAGAGCCCTTTTTTGTCTCCGGAGTCGCGGATTATGAGGAGCTTGAGAAGGGCGAATACGGTGTTTAATGGATCGCGAACCGCCGCGGGATGGGTGATGTTGCCGCCATTCGATCCTTCGCCGAGGATTCGGACGATCGCCCCCTCGCTTCGAAGTCTGCGCGCGAGATTGACGACGTTAGCCTCTCCTACCTCGGCACGCGCGACCCTCGCGCCGAACGCGCGAGCGATCTCCTCGATCCTGAGCGATGTCGGGTCGTTGATCGCGATAGCGACCGGTGGACTCGCGTCAAGGCCGGGCGTACAGGAGATCGCGCCGAGATACGCAAGGTGCGCGAGCTCGGCTATAACCGAAAGGGCAAAGACCTCCTGCGCTTCGAGCGTTTCCGCGCATCGTGTTTTTTCGTTCCAGCAAACGATATTGCCACGATCTCCGTCGCAATCGGGCACGTAGCCAAGCGCGGTATTCCGTTCTGCGGCGTCTTTTCCCGCGCTTCTGAGCCGCTCTATTTCGCGCGCGCAGAACGAAAGGCTGTCTCCTTCGGGTACGATGCGATGCTCGATCTTTCCTGGAATCCCGTTCATGATGGAAAGGGAAACGCCGCACGACGCGAAGAAATCACGGTCGATTGACGCGGCTCGGGCGCTGCCGTTGAAGTCCGCAAGTACCGAGATGGGCGTGCCTGAACGGGAAAGGCTGTCTGTCGCATCTTCTATTTCGCGAAAGAACGCGTCGCGTCTGAGGGGATCGGATTCGCCCGAGATAACCTCGCGCGAAAACGCCTGATAGGATGCGAGCGATTTTTTCTTTTCGCTCTCGCGTCCCTCGACCGCGCGTGCGAGCGATTCGGAAGGGCAAGCAGCGACGAGGCTTTGCGCCTTCTTAGCCGCGTTAGCTGACGCGATGCTTGAACGGAAGGATGCAATGAGTTTTGCCGTTTCGCCCCCTGCGAGGACTCCGCCGTCAGAAAGGCCGAATTTCACGCCGTTATGCGCGATTGGGTTATGGCTCGCCGATATGTACGCGAAGGCGCCGTGTTCGCGGGCGTAGGCCATGATCTCGGGGGCGGCGCATACCCCGATCAGGCGAACCGATATTCCCCGGGCGAGGAAAACCCTGCACATGACGTCCGCAATAGCCTCGCCCGTAGGGCGGGTGTCGCGTCCCAAAAGCAGGCTCTTTTGGATATTGAGCGTTCCCAGGTAATCGACGAAGGTATTGGCCATGTGCGCCGCGAGGACCCGGTTCGCGCTTCCTATTTCGGGTGACGCATCCTCCTCGTTCCCGGAGACGGCAAAAACCTTGCGCCAGCCTGACGCCGAAAGGATGAGCGGCGCGAAAGCGTCATCCAGTTCCTGTCGAGTGGGAAGGGTGCCGGAAAGGGGATGTTGGTCGGGATTGCCGAAAGAAAGCGGTGCGTTAGCTACGGTTGCCATACAAGTCCTCCGATTTGAAAGTTTACCACGACCGCGTTTTTTCCTCAATTACGGTGTTTCCGTTATTTCTTATCTTTCCGATTGGCAATCACTTTTATTTTGTGTATATTTTACTCGTTACGGCTGCGCAATTCCTAAGGAGCAGGGTTTCATGAGTAAACGCATTTACATGGATTATAACGCGACGACGCCGATTGATCCGCGCGTTCGCGAGGTATTAATACGCGAGCTTGACCAATACGCAAATGGTTCAAGCATGCACGAAGACGGACGCCGCGTCGCGAAGGAAATATTCACCGCGCGCGAGCATGTCGCCGCCCTCATCAACGCTTCTCCCGGCGAGATTATCTTTACGTCGGGCGGGTCCGAATCGAACAATACGGTTTTCAATACGATGACGTCGGCCGCGCTCACGCGGACGAGTAGCCTCAAGGCGGCGTATGCGGGGCGGAAGACCGTGATCACGAGCTCGATCGAGCATCCGTGTGTCATGGAATCCGCCAAGCGACTTGAGTCCCTCGGCTTTGACGTCCATTATCTTCCCGTCGATGGCGATGGCGTCGTCGATATGGCGCGGTATCGCGAGCTTTTGGGCCGATTCGAGCGGAGCGGTGACGTGGCGGAAAAGCCCCTTCTCGTTTCCATCATGATGGCGAACAACGAGATTGGCACGATTCAGGATATTGCCACCCTCGCGCGCCTCGCGCACGAGGCGGGAGCCTTGTTCCATACCGACGCGGTCCAGGCGGCCGGCAAAGTCCCGGTCGATGTCGTCGCGCTCAGCGTCGATTATCTCACCCTTTCATGCCACAAGATTTACGGGCCGAAGGGCGTTGGCGCGCTCTACGTCCGAAAGGGCGTTCCGGTTGAGCCGTTTATTCGCGGCGGGCATCAGGAAGCGGGGCTTCGAGCAGGAACCTACAATTCGCCCTCGATCGTTGCGTTCGGCGAGGCGGCTCGACTGGCGAAGGAAGGCCTTGCCAATTACGAGCTTCGCGTTCGCGCGCTTCGAAACCGCCTTCGTGACGGTTTCATTGCTGCCGTTCCCGATATCAGGATCAATGGACATCCCGAGAAGGTTCTGCCAAATACCCTGGACGTGTCGTTCCCCGGAGCCGAAGGAGAAGCAATCCTCCTCATGCTCGATATTCTCGGGGTTTCGGTCTCAACGGGATCCGCGTGCGCGTCGGGAAGCCTCGAGCCGAGTCACGTTCTCATGGCGACCGGCGTGGGCCCCGAGCTCGCGCATGGTTCAATCAGATTCAGTCTTGGGCAGTACAGCACGGAAGAAGACGTTGACTATCTTCTCAAGGAAGTTCCGCAGGTCATCAAGAAATTGCGCGGATTCTCGACCGTATCAAGTAAGGAGCACGTATGAGCGAGTGGTTATATTCGGATGTCGTCAAGGATCATTTCATGAATCCCCGGAACGTTCTCGAGGTAGATGAATCGACCTGGCCCTCGGATGGCAGGGGTATGGTCGGAAACATAAAGTGCGGGGATCAGATGCTGATCCTCATCAGGGTCAAGGACGGCAAGATCGATGACGTCCGCTGGAAGACCTACGGTTGCGCAAGCGCGCTTGCCTCAACCTCGATACTCTCGGAGGCGATCAAGGGCATGAAGCTCGAGGACGCATATATCCTCAAGCCCGAGGATATCGTCGCGAAACTCGGGGGACTCCCTGCGAACAAGATTCACTGTTCCGTGCTCGGCGACAAGGCGCTTCGCGCGGCCATTGACGACTATCTTTCACGGAACAAGCTTCCTCCGCTCAAGGGACTCGAGAAGGTCGAGGTTATCTGCAACTGCCTCAACGTCACGGACCGCGACATCGAAGAGGCTTACAAGGCAGGCGACCGGACATGGGAAGACCTCCAGGCGCGAACCAAGATCGGCACCGCGTGCGGCGGCTGCAAGGAACGTACCCTCGAGCTGTTGCATCAGCTTGAGCATCTCTACGGGGAGTAATCGAAAAGAGGGATCATGCACGCTCAGGCGGGCGATTCTATCGGTAACGGAAGGCGGTACGCATGGGCGTTACCGCCTTTTTTTATTCGACTTGAAGGGAGAAAAGGACGCTTCGCTCGTTTCCTGCCGTATCGCGCGCGATTATCGCGATATCGGCGCGTCCCCGGTTCATTGTGAGCGCGCCGAGGTACATTCGGTCGGGATCGCTGTAAAGGGTTTCGGACGTGTACTCAGGCGAATCGAGATAAAGCTTTCCGTCATTTTCCTTAAGGACCTCAAAGGGAATAGTCATGCACTCGGTTCCATTAAGGAGAACGCTGACGCGAAACGGCGCAAGGGCGATTTGGGATCCGTCGATCGTGTCGAGGATATCCGCGTACAGGCGATATTTCCCTTGACGGATGTATCTTGCCGATCCGAGCACCGCAATCTGGTTATTCGCCGCGACGGCGATAACGTTCTTGATCGAAGGGCCTCTCGTGTCGGGACGGGACGGGAGGACAAGGAGCGGGTTGAGCATCGTTTTCCGTTCCTGATCGACAACCTGAAAGAGCAGCGTTCCCCGTTTCGTCCAACCGCTCGTGCCTGCGTTTGCGAGAATTGTACCGGTCTCGACTATCGTGCGGGTTTCCAGGCGTTCAAGCGAATCGAGGTTGCCGTATACCGAAAGGAGGGAATCGTCATGCGCGATGATGACCGCGTTACCGAGCGTTCCGGGGAAGCCGGACATGTTGCGGTTCTGTTCCATCGAAAAAACGAGCGCGCCGTTACCCGCCGAGCGGACGATATCCGCGTTTTCAAGCGTGACGCCCCGCTCGATCCTTCTTTCGGCGCGTTGGCCGAAAAACCGCGTCGGCCTGACTTCGGCGACCGGCCATTCGAGCGCGCTTGTTCCGGCAATGGCGGCGACGGTTAAGGCGATCGCGAAGAAGTGTCTTGTTTTCATTCAAGTCCCCTTATGTCGATGCGCGATATCCGCCGGTCCATGCCGAGGTAGATGGCGGTTTCGCGCTGGATCAGGAACGCGTTATCGGCCCTGAAAGACGTTTTGGCGATCAGGTGATTGGGCCGCTCGATCGCCGAAAGGGTGTAATTACCTTCTGTCCCCGAAAGGACGACGAACAATGAATCCCCGGGACATTCCCCGGTAGCGTGTATTTTGCCGTCGATCGGGACGAAAACGACCGACCGTTTCTTGCAGTCGGCGATACCGAGCCCGTTTGGCGCCTGAAAAAAGGCGAAGTTCCCGTTTTTCTCGAAGTCGACGAACGCCTGCTCACGAAGGTTTCCCTCAAGCCAGGCATGATACGCGATCTTGTACTGATCGTCCTTGACAGAAATGAGGATAAAGCGTTGCCGGTCAATGCCGGAAACGCAGGCAACAAGCGATCCGTCTTCGGATATCGCGGCGCCAAGGATTATCTGGTAGTTGCTGCCTCCGGGATAAAACGAAAAGGCCTCGATTCCGTCAGCGCGGATGCAGGTGATCTTCCCGTCCGCATACCCGATTATGGTTCCCGCCTTGGATGAATTGAATGCCGTGATCGGCGCGGTGTGCTCGCGCGTCCAGAGAACGGATCCGTCCTTGGCGTACTGGCTGACCGCGTCGCCTCCGGGAAGGAATATATAGGATCGGTCTCCGTCGAGATGGACATAGCCGCTTCCGGCTGCCGTCATCATGAGATTGCCATCCGGCCTGAATATTTTCGTATCGCGCGCTTCCTGGGGGTATACCGCCCACGCGCTGTTTGAGGCGCTCACGCGCAAATCGGTTTCGGCGCTACCGATTATCGTTCCGTCCGGAAGGAAGTAGCCGAAGCGGTTCCCGAGGATAAACGACTCAAGCGCCGGGTTTTTGAACAACTCTGCGTTCAGGGTTTCTTTCGCCTTGCTCTCTGCATCAATGGCTTGAAGCGCGGGGGCGACGGCGATATCGTGCGTCCATACCGGGATAAAGGAAATATCGGGGCCGATCGGAACGGCGGCGACGAACATATATATTGCGAGGAAAATCACTGATCCGGTGATTATGTACTTGAGATTTCCTTTGATGTTCATGGTTTACAATGATATAATGGCCGTATGGAAAATGCAATACAGTATCGTGAGCTGTTTGACTTTGCGCTCGAGGCCGCGTCCCGGGCCTATGCGCCTTATTCGCGTTTTCGCGTCGGTGCTGCGCTGCTTCTCGATGACGGTTCCATAGTGACCGGCGTGAATGTCGAAAACCGTTCCTTCGGCCTTACCAATTGTGCCGAACGGAGCGCGGTCTATGCGGCTGTATCGGCAGGTCATCGGCGCTTTCGGGCCATTGCGATAGCGACTCCCGATGCCGATTATCCGGTTAGTCCCTGCGGAGCTTGTCGCCAGGTTCTGTCAGAGTTTATGTCTTCCGAAACCCCGGTAATGTTCGGTCCCGATTTCGCGCGTGCGGTGCATTCGACGATTGGCGCAATATTTCCCTTTGACGCGCTCCATGAGCTTGCCGATTCCTCCCATTAACATGCATGTATTTTCACTGAAATCCTCGGTTCTTGTTGATAATGCTTGACATATAGTGCTGTATGATGCAAACTGGTGTAAAATGCAGAACAGGAGATAGGGCTTTGGCAGACGATATACTTACCATTGAAGAAGTTGCGAAATATCTTCGCGTTTCAGAACGCACCGTGTATGACTGGGCTCAAAAAGGCGAGATTCCCGCCGGAAAAATCGGAACTGTCTGGCGCTTCAAGAAAGATGAGATCGAAAAATGGGTTAATGAACGGCTCACGTCATCGGTCAAGGCTTCCCACGCAAATCCGCTTGTCCAGGTCCAGAATATCCTGTCTCCCGACCGGATCGTAATCCTGAACCATTCAACCCGCCATGACGCGCTTGTCGCGCTTGCCGAAACCCTCGGAACGGCGCCGCAGATAAAGAATCGGCAGGAACTTTCCGTCGAGATCCTCAAGCGAGAGGAACTCATGTCGACCGCGATCGGTCGCGGCATCGCGATCCCGCATGTCAGGCTGTCGTCGGTTACCGATCTCGTAATGGCCGTTGGCCTTTGCAAGCACGATATCATCGACTTCCAGACGATCGACGACGTGCCCGTCCGCCTTCTTTTCATGATCGCGGCAGCCTATAACCAGCATTCATACTATCTCCAGACGCTTTCGTTCTTCAGCAGCAAACTGAAGAGCGCGTCGCTTCGCGAAGGGCTTCTTGCCGCGACGAACCCGCTTGACGCGTATAACCTGCTTATCTCGAAGGAATAATCCCCCAACGGGAGCCTTCACCGTACCTGAAACTGATTTGAACCTTAAGTCCCGCGCCTAGCGGGACTTTTTTTGCTTTTGGCTTATTTTACCGGCACGCTCGGAAAGGCGTAAAAGTCGACGGCAAACCATTTCGAGGGATCGGCCATGTCCGCCGCGATACGCCCTATCGGGGTTTTCGACGTGGTGTCCGCGATCAAGTATTTTTTGCCGCCGGTCTCGAACCGCGCGCCTTCCCCGGGGCAGTCGACGGCGGCGAGGGCGTGGCTATACTCGGGTGAAACGAGAAGTACCGCGTCGACCCCCATCTGGTTGAGGAGCAGAACCATGAGCAGGGCGCGGCTATCGCAGTCACCGGTGCGGTTGGCAAAGGACTCCGGCAAGTTCTTGAAGTCGCTTCCCTCGAAATTCCGTTCGTAGGTAAACTGCTGCGTCCAGGCCAGAAGCCGGGCCGCGAGTTTTGCGGGGTCGCGCGGAAGGCTGTTTCCCATGATGAACGCGCTCTTCTCGAACCGCGCCCACGCGTCTCGCCAGATAAGCCGGTAATAGCGCTTCCATGCGGCGTATACGTATGGCGTATCGAGATATGAGGTTAGAAGCGAAAACTCGCGGTCAACGATGGATTGGTTCGCTTCCGCGTCGATCGTGTCGAAGGGGACCTGGAGCTTTGTGGTTCCGTCGTCATAGCTGGCCTCGATCTCCTGTTGCTTGCCCCATGCGAAGGCGGTCATCGGGCCTGCCTCGAAATACGAGCCATCGTCGGTAAATACCGCGTCGAGCGTGGAAACGAGAAGCGGCTCGAGCTCGGTCGCGCGCTTTTCCTCGGCATACGTTGCCATGACGAGCCAGCCTTTATTGTTCGCGAGTTCGAGAGCGACGGCCCAGCCTGAGTGCTCGGGGAAGGCGAGTTGCCCGATAGCCGCTGTTCTACGGCGCCACTCAAAAGCGACGCGCGGTCCGTCGGACGGAAATTGCGCGGTAACGAATGAAAGGGCGGTTGTGGCGTCCGCAAAGCGTTCCCGTTTGTAGAGCGCGATTTGGAGGTCGGCGGGATACAGCGAGTGGGTAAAGTGATATCGTTCACTTCCGTCCCGTTCCGCGAGTTCATAGCCTTCCGGAAGGTCGACGGCGTACCCCCACTCGGGCGAGCCGAGTTCGAGGGCCGGAAGGACGGCAAGCGGCAAGAAAAGCAGGGCCGCGAGGATGATAACACCTGGCCGGAAGGCGCGGAGCAGAAGATTTTTTTTACCGTTCATTGTATGATGCCTCCATGAAAGATATCCCGATACTCTATGACGATGACGCGATCCTGGTCGTAAATAAACGGTGTGGAATCGCCTGTCAGGGCGGCGAAGGGGTCACGGTCTCCATACTCGATATTCTTGAGCGTCAGACTGGAACCAGAATATATCCCGTTCACCGTCTTGACAAGGACACCGCGGGAATTCTCGTGGTTGCGCTTTCTTCCGCCGCAGCCGCGGAGTACTCGGGTTATATCGCATCGGGATCGCTTTCAAAAAACTATCGCGCGGTGTGCTTCGATGTTCCTCGGGAAGAAGCCGGTGTAATAAAGGTACCGGCGGGGCGGCATGGTAACGAAAAACCCGCCGAAACCTCGTATCGGGTGGAGTCGCGTGCGACAGGCGCGTCGCTCGTTTCGCTTGGCTTGGTAACAGGACGGATGCACCAGATTCGCATCCATCTCGCGTCCATCGGGTGCCCTATCGTCGCCGACGACAAATACGGCGACTTCGCGAAGAACCGCGCAGCGCGGTCGATGTTTGGCGTTCGCAAGCTCCAGCTTGCCGCTTACTCCCTTGAGATACCGGTCGCGGGAAAACGCCGCCGGTTTACCGCCCCGCTTCCCGATCACATGCTCGCGTGCCTTGCCGCGTTTGGCCTGTCCGAGCCTCAGGGTATATAGGTATCCCTTGACAGAGTAACCGGTTTTGGCCATCATAGCTCAAATATTATGGATAATACACCATTGAGCAGGGCGCATCTCGAGACCTTGTCGACGACCGATCTCGTACAGTTGGCTGATGATCACGGAATCGATATTCCCGAAGGACTCAATCGTCGCTTTATTATCGGCGAGCTGCTTGAAATGGCGGAAGAAGCCCGCTCCGATGAAAGCGATGCCGGGTTGCTTGCCGAAGGCGAGTTTGCCGTGAACCTCGAGGTGCTTCCCGAGACCTATAATGAAAACCAGATAACCTTGCTGCTTCGCGACCCGGGATGGGTATTCGTGTGTTGGGATTTTCAGACTAACCTGTATACCGCGCTCACGGGAAACCATCATTTTGAAAGCTTTTTCCTCCGGGTCAATTCGCTTTCGACCGCGAAACCCGCGGCCGTGATCGATTTTTTCGATGTTGACGTGGGACCACATGACCGCAAGTGGTATGTCCATCTTTCCGGTCACGCTCCCGTTTGCAGGGTTGACCTTTATTGCCGAAATTCCCAGGAAAAGGAAGAACTACTGGTGCGTTCCCGTGAACTGAACTTACCCTCGACTTGTTGCGGGGACAATCCTCTTTCCGCAAAGAATCGCCGTCCGCCGTTGGTCGAGCTTTCCGGGCTCGGCGAACTGCGAAAAAATCATTTCAGGAATCACCGCCAGTCATTTGACTGACGGCATGCGGAGAATATAATGGCAGATGCATCGCTAATTTTCGTACTGGACGCAGCGCTTCCGTATATCAGGCACCCGGAAACCCCGGGGTGCGTCGAGGAAACGCGCCTTTTCAATGCCATATCGCATACGTATTTGCCGTTGCTCAGGGCCTGCACCGCGCTCGAAACCGAGGCAGTTCCCTTCAAGCTCGCGATCGCGTTTGCACCTACTTTGTGCGAGATGCTTGCAGATCCGCTTCTCCAGACGCGTTATATTGAGACCCTCGACCGTGCGATCGACTTTGGCCTTGCCGAGCTCGATCGAAATGCAGATTCGCCCGAAATCCGCGAGATGCTCAAGGTTCATCTCGACCAGCTGCAGCTCAATCGCCGGGATTTCGTCGAGATCTACGATCGGAATATCCTGAAGAAATTCGATTATTTCGCGAACCGCGGGTATCTCGAGATTCTCGCGACGACAGCGACTTCGTGCTTCCTTCCGCTCTATACCGATATTCCCGAGGCAATCAACGCGCAGATTGAAACCGGCCTCCTTATCTACCGGAAGCACTTTACCGCGATTCCCTCGGGATTCTGGCTGCCTGCGATGGCATGGGCCCAGGGGCTGGAAAGCATCCTGAAGTCATACGGATTCCAGTACACGATCCTTGAGTCGCATAGCCTTCTTTTTTCCGATTCAGTTCCCGATACCGGCGTTTTTTCGCCCGTTTCGTGCGAGAACGGCTTTACCGTGTTCGCGCGCGATACGCTTGCGTGCGCGGATGTCGCGTCGCGCGAAGCGGGGTATCATGCACATCCTGAGTATCTCGACGTCGATCGCGACATCGGTTTCGAGTTTGATGAAAAGCGACTTTCGGCTTTGTTCGACGTTTCCTTGGGACGGCGCGTTACCGGGTTCCGCTACTGGGCGCGCGGAGACGGCGCCGCGGACTCTCGCACGCTCTATGAGCCGTCGAAGGCTCATAATCGCTCAAGCGCCGACGCCGCGCGGTTTCTGGATCGCCGCGGGGAAATTCTCGCCAAGGCATCCGCCGCGGTCGAGGGTAAACCCGTAACCGCTGTTTGCGCCTTTCCCGCGTCCCTTTTCGGGCAGGACTGGTATGAAGGGGTCGCCTGGCTCGAATCCGTATACCGGCTTGCCGGTACCCGCAATGACTTTTCCTTTTCTCTACCCGCGAATCGGTTCCCGCTCAAAGTGCAGGGTGGCAAGACGGTTAATCCCTGCTATTCATCCTGGACGGAAAGCGGTTATGCCGAAGAGGTGCTCAATAACGCGAACGACTGGATGTATCCGTATATTCGTAAAGCCGTCAAGCGCATGATCGACCTCGCGGAACGCTTTCCCGACGATACGGGTCTCAAGGAGCGGTCGCTCAATATGGCTGCGCGCGAACTCCTGCTCGCGCAGTCGATGGAATGGTTTTTGATGATGAACGACTCAAGTTCGATGGAGTATGCGCGCAAGCGCTTTGAAGCGAGCGTCAGGGCTTTTACGGTCGTGTATGAATCGCTTGGATCGAATTTTATCAGCACTGAATGGCTTACCTGCACGGAAAAAGCGCACAATTTGTTCCACGAAATCAACTATCGCGTTTTCCGCAAGAAGAAATAGATACAATGCGCCCCGAATCGCGCTTGAGCGTTATTCAAGTTGCTGGATTTCCTGGATTTTCCTCTGGATGTCGAGTGTGAGTGTGGCGGTTTCTATACCCTCGATGGCCGGGTCAAACCGTTTGTCGAGCTTGAGCGCTTCCTGCCAAATGGCAATGGCCGCTTCGAGGTTTCCCCCCGCGTAGAGCTTCAGTCCGCTGATATAGAGTTCCTCGATGTGTTTTTGCTTTGCGGCCCTTCCCCTGTCGCCAAGATTTACCTTCGCGGCGAGGCTAACGCGGTTAAAGAGCGCGGCTTGCGTGGTCATGTCGAGGGTATAATTTATGTTAAACTGGATGCTCTTGACGTTCAGCTCGCCGCCGATGCTCAACCGGGGGTTTGCGCCCTTGAGCTGGAGTCCGGCGAGGAAGGTGAAAAACTTGGTCAGTTCGATCGATGTACCCGCTCCGTATGCGAACTTGCCAGATTCGGCGAAATTGAGCAGGTTTATGGGCTTCTGGATCTCGGCGGATATCGCGATCGGGTTTGCGGGTTTGTATGCGACGCCGAGGGAAATCACGCTTGGCATCGCTTCGCCCTTGACGGGAGGACCGAAGTTCCGGAAGGTCAGGCCAACAAAGGAATTCGGATCGCGGGAGTTGTAGGGTTTCAAAAAGTTGAAGCGGGTTTGTAAACCTGTGTCTACCATGACGGCGAAGGCCGACTGCTCGAAGCCCGATCCCTGGACGAGGTTTCCCTCGTTGTCGGAGTAGTCCGGGACGCTTCGGTATCCTGCCTTGATGTTTGCGCCCGCCGCGATACCCTTGAAATAGTAACCGGCCAGGAAATTGTAGGATACGTTGAATACGGCAAAGGTTTCACTGTAATATCCGCGTGAAACGCGCTCGCCGAAGGTATTGTATTCCGTAAAGGGAACGTAGAAGCACCTGACCGACGCGCCATAGCCGAAGTTTTCGTTTCGGGTCGAGAACGAGAGTGTTTCGAGCCGGGAATCCGCTATCCAGCTATTGTGGAAAAGCGCGAGCTCGGTGTTTTTCATGGTCGAGCTACCGGCAGGGTTTGTCTCGAAAAAGCCGATGTCGCTTGCGAGCGCGGTGAAGGCGGACCCCATTGCCTCCGACCTGCCTCCGCCGGGAATCAGCAGGGAACGGAATGCCGTACGCCCCTCGTTTTTGTCGATCAGGGGTTCGAAGACGCCTGAAAGATAGATATAGGGATCGGACATATCAATCGCGGACAATGAGCTCGCGATGAAAGAGGTGAGGAATAACCATGTAACTAACAGGCGGCTACGCATTTTTCACTTACAGTATATTGTATAATCGGGTCTTTTTCTGCTGTTTTTTACTGAATTTTGGAGATTTTACTGCCGAAATTCAAGGATAGGAGTACATTTAAACAGTAAGACGGTGATTAAAAAACGTGTGCTATTGATATTGACAGTATTCTCACTCCTGCTCCCGGCGCTGTTTTTTGCCAGCGGAAATCCCGAGATGGGACTCCCGAAGGTTGATCGTCTCATCAAGGAACGAAACTATAACGCGGCTATCCTTGAATTGGCGAATTACATGACCGAAAAGCCCGAGGATTTCGACGGGGCGCAGCGACGTATCCGCAAGATCATTACCATGCGCGAGGGCTATAATGCGACGGCGCTCGAGCTCCTGATGGTCCTCGTGAACGAGCCGACCAACGACCGGAAAAAACTCGACATGATTTCGTACCTCGAAGGCCTCGAAAAAAATCCGAACAAGCCTACGCAGGATTTCATAGTCAGCACGAAAGAAGCTTCCCAGTTTACCTATTATCGCGCGAAATTCGAGGAGATCATGACAGCCGGAGACAGGCTGATCGACGAGGGTCGATACGTGGAGGCCTCGCGAAAATTCACCGAGGGATACGTTTTATATAAACCGGAATATGACGAGGCAACCGACTCAGCGACGGTTTCGAAGGTTAACGCGAACCTTGGCAGCATCGTGTCGGGTATTGGTTCCGTATCTGAAATACAGCTTTCGCTTGAGGCCGCGACGGTAGCGTGCGAGAAGGCTATCGCGTCGGGCGACGTCGCGGCGTCAGACATCACTTGGTCCACGCTCGATGCCGAGCTCTCGCGGCTTGCCCGCATTCGAAACCAGATTGCCGAGAATGGCTGGTACCTCGAGGATTCCTTCAACGCGCTGCAGAAGGGTAACGAAACGGTTACCGAAAGTTCCTTTTTGCCCTTTGCCTGGCGGTTTACCCTTGGGCGCAAGACCGCAGGTCGCTTTGAGGGTGTGCTTGGTTCCATCGACGCTCAATACAATTCCGTTATTGACCGGATCGAGCGGGCAACGGACGCGACAATCCTGAATCGCTGGACCGACGGGTATGCCTCCATCAGCGCAGGCGACGTCGAAAGTGGCATTATACGGCTGAAAAGCGGCATACGGTTCACCGCGTTCGGCGGCTCCGTGCCTCAAGCGGCGAAACGGCTCGCGTCGCGAAAGGATACCTACGGGATAAGGAATATTGCCTCGGAATCGAAGCGATATGCGAATACTGGTACGATTCTCGTGTCGCTATCGGAGCTTGGCAACAGTTTCGATACCTATTTCGCCATCAAGGCGCGGGCCGAGCAAACGGGCAGCGTCGAGGCGACGGCCTCCCATATCAGGGCGCAACCGTCTTCGGCAGAGGTCAGGGCGTGGAACACGCTCATCGGCGAGCTTAATATCCTTCTTACGAAGACAAACAGGCTCGGGACGGCGGTCGCGCAGCTCGAGCCGATACCGAAGTACACGGATGAATTCGCGAGTATCCGGGGCAATCTCATATCGTCGATCGGATCAAATACCCTTGTGTTGTACCGATCATCCGCGGCGTTTCAGGACGCGTCCGCGGCTCTTGCCCTTGCGGAATGGAAAAAGGCCGTTGCCGACGGCGTCGCCTACCTTAACGGTATTCCGGACTCAAGCGGGCAGACCTTGTATTATCCCGCGGAGAGTCTCGCATCGTTCAATCGCGCCCGAACCGGCATCGTCGCGGACCGGCGTTTTATCGGCACTGCGATCGGCGCGCTCGAAAAAGCTCCCTCCGACGTGCAGGGCGACGAGGCGTGGAAGGCTTCCGTGGATAGCATGCGGAAGACGCTTGAGGATTTCAACGCGCTCTACGCGACCGCCGGCGCCGAAATAGCCAACGCCAATTCCCGTATACTCCAGGCAAACCTCGCGAAACAGGAATACGATCTCCGCTATGCTCAGGCGCAGGCAGCACTTCGCCGTAACGACTTCGATGCCGCTCGTGAAAACCTCCAACGCTCGCGCGAGAAGGTTAACCAGTGCCTCGCGTACCAGGAATCGCCCACGCTTCGCGCGGATAGCGATCGGAAGCTCGAGTCGCTCGGCGCCGAGATCACGCGTATCGAGAACGAGTACGTCGTCCGCGAGGTTCGTTCCTATATCTCCTCGGGAAAGAATTTTTACTATCTGGGCAATATCGATCAGGCTGAAAAGCTTTTCGCGCAGGCGAAGACGCGTTGGAGCGCGACGAACGTTGAACCGAACGCCGAAATCGCGAACTGGCTCGATATCATCAATACCGCCCTTTCGATGAAGACCGGGCGGACCATTCCCGTTTCGGCGCCGCTGTATCCGCAGATGAGCCAGATACTCTCGAGCGCGAACCAGCTCTATGGCGAGGGCAAGGTGCTCCTCGAGGCCGGACGGCGCGCAGAAGGAATTGCAGTGCTTACCTCATCCAAGGAAAAGCTGCAGCAGCTTCAGCTCGTGTATCCCATGAACCAGGAGGCGGGACAGCTCAAGCTCCGCATCGACCAGTTGATCGATCCAGTCGCTTTCAAACAGTACTTTAGCCAGAAAGTCGAGTATATCCGCGCGAATTACCGGACCGCGCGCCAGACCGCCTATAGCGATCTTCTCGATCTCTATCAAATTAACTCGACCTATCCGGGCATAAAGCCGCTCCTTGACGACGTGGAGATTTATCTTGGCATCAAGTTGCCCCCGCCCAATCCCGCGGATATAGCACGTTCTACCGAACTGACACGATCCGCACGGAAGATATATGATGCGAATACGCGCAGTATGTTTACGGTCGCGGTCGAACAACTCGACGAGGCCGTAAAGCTTAACCCGGATAACCAGACCGCGATCGCGCTCAAGGATCGCATTCAGACGTCGATGGGCGGCGTCTCGGTCGCCGTTCTATCGGCTGCCGACGAAAGCAAGTATCAGCAGGCGGTACAGGAATTGCAGAGGGGAAACAAGATCACGGCCTCGGCCCTCGTGGAACAGCTTCTGCAGAATCCCAAGTCCCGCAACTCCGCGAAGATACAGGACTTGAAAAAGAGGATTGATTCCCAGCTATGAAAAAACGGCTCATCGCGTGCTTCTTCATCGGTTTGCTCTTCTCGCTCGGCGCGGTTGCCCGTGATTTTTATTGGGAGAATCCCGAGCAGGTCGGCGGCGTCGACTCCCGCTTCCCTTCGTCGTCCACGAACGGAAACGCGTCCGTCGTGATCTGGCAGGAAGTTACGGAGAATGGTGACGACTCGGGAATCATTTGGCTTTCCGCGCGCGTCTTCGACGGAAATGCGTGGCACCTGCGCGAGCGCTTTGCGGGACCGATCGCGTATGCCGGCGACGTGCCTTCCGTCGCGTCCGTCACCATCGACGCCAAAAACAGGATACTCGTGTCGGCCGCCGCGGCGGTTGACACTATCTCGGTTTGGAGCTCGACCGACTGGGGTGCGACCTTTACCGCGGCGAGGATTCGGGGACAAACCGACAAGCTTCTCGCTCCTCGCGTTTTCGTGCGCTCAGACGGCGGGTATCTCCTTTTCGCGACCCGCGGGAGCGAGGATAACTTTACCCTCGATTACTCCCGCTCCGATAACGGTACCGAATGGGCGCCCCTTCAGCCTTTTGGACCTGCGTCCGGCCGAAAGCGTGCGTTTCTGCCGATGCACGCGACGGACGGGCGAAGCGATATTATCGTTTTTCAGGCGTTTCTCGACATCAATAACCGCTCATCCTATCAGCTTTATTCCACCGTATCGACGGATCGCGGTTTTTCCTGGTCGTCCGTTTCCATGCTTACCGGTTTCGTCGAGCCAGGACTCGCTGCGGGAAGTCCCGGCTCCACCCCTGAAAGCTGGCATAACCAGCGTGCCCGGCTTTTGCGCCTGGGAAAGAATATCTCCATGGTATGGGAGCGCGCCCGGACGTCAAGCGAGCGTTACGGCATTTATTACGCGACGCTCGATTTCCGGGGCGACCTTGTCGGTCCAGTCGAGCGCGTTTCATCCGGCGACGGATATTGCTTTGACCCGGATATCGTCAGCCTTGACGGAACTCCGGCGGTCGTTTGGTTCGATAACCGTCGCGGGTCAAATCGCGTTTACCTCGCCCGGAAGGAAGGCCTTTTGTGGGCAGAAACCGATCTTTCCAAAAATGCAAGCGAGTCGGTATTCGGTCGCATCGTGAATATCGGAAACTCGATCGAGGTGTATTGGCAGCAGCAGGCGGGAAGGAAAACGTTTCGCATCGTCCGGTTGGCGCCTGACCGTTCGGTTCCAGGCGCGCGGCTGATGCCTGTCAACTTTGCGTCGGGTGGAAGAGGACGCGGTGATCTTGTCCGGATAGGTATGAGTTTGCCCGAGGATTCCTCGGGTGTTGCGGGGTATTCATGGGTTTGGGCTGAAGGTATCAAACCTGAGGTTCCTTCCCAGATACAGTATCTTCCGCAGGACAAGCTGCCATCATTTGAGGCCACTTCTGATGGAACCTGGTATCTCGGCGTCCGCGTCGCCGATTATGCCGGCAACTGGTCTCCGCCTTCATTCGTTGAGTATACGCGGGATAATGCGCCTCCAGCCGCTCCCGTTATCCAGAATCCCGAAACGGACAATAAGGGCTATCTCGCGTCGAATACCTTCAACCTTTCCTGGAGGCCGTCTGAAGCCGACGACATCGCAGGTTATGCCTGGAGCTTTGAGTACCTCGCGCCAACGGACTACCTCGCCGTGCTCGCGCGCCAAGGTTCTCCCGGAAGCGCTTCCGTCCCCGTCAGTGCAGGAGGCGTCGCGCCTTCGTCGTTTGATTTCGAGACCGTGGCGAAAAGTCGTCTCAAGGCGCCGGTTCCTCCCGCACGGGTCATGACGAAGGACGAGTTTGTCACCTTCAATAACATGGACGACGGTATATACGCGCTATCGGTCGCGGCGATCGATACGGTTGGAAACGTCGGTGCACCTGCCGTTCGGTATTTCGTCCTCAACAAGTACGTTCCGTTTACCTATATCACGTATATCGACAGCAAGGTTGATGAGGCGGGATCCGTTACCCTTTCGATCATCGGCCGCGGCTTCGCGGAAAACGGCCTTTTGAGCGATATCTATATCGACCGGGACGGAAATGCACCCTACGATATCGTGCTTTCCCGCAAGGACGGCGGCTTTACCGTGGCGAACGACCGGCTCGTGACGGGAATCACGCTCGAGGATACTGATGTAGGCGAGTACCGGGTCGGCCTCGCGCATCCGGCACGAGGGCTCGCGTTCTCGAAACCCATTCTCGGCATCACGTCGACCGGCACTGTCAAGTTCGGCGATTACCGCTATGACTTTGTTCCGCCCTGGAAGGCGACCGACCCCGAGCGGCTCGGGGTCTTCCGTCCTGATACGATCTTCCTCTATTCCGTGCTTCTTTTCGCGCTCCTCGCGCTCTTCTTCTCGATGTACGGAATCGCCTCGACCGCCCAGGATTCAATCAGCATACGCAATGAGGTGAGAGCCCTCATTACAGGAGATATCATGCCGTCAGAAAAGAAAAAGCGCTCCGTATCCCTCCGCAAGAAAGGAATCGGGCTCCGTTTCAAGCTGGCCTTTTTCACGACTACCCTCGTCATCTCGGTGGTCCTCATCGTCTCGATTCCGCTCGGCATACGGTTCTCGGCAAATCAGGAAAAGACGCTTGCGCTCGGGTTGGAGTCGCGCGTGCAAGTCTTGCTTGAAAGCCTCGCCTCGGGCGCGCGGGCGTACCTCCCGAGCCAGAATATCCTCGAACTCGGATTCCTGCCCGCGCAGATGTCCGCGCTTGACGAAGCAATGAGCGCGACCATTACCGGCAATGGCCTTGATAACGCCGCGACCGGAATCGGTTTCGTGTGGGCAACAAATGACGCGCGAATAAAGGACAAGATCGATAACTCCGAGTACACACCCGGGCGATCGCTGTATAACGGCCCGGAGAACGCCGATATCGATTCCCGATTCAAGGTTCTCGACGAAGAGGCTCAGCGCGCGGTCGGAGAGCTTTCAGTGGGCATCACCTCGCTGACCCAGGAAGGTATCAAGCTCGCGCTCAAGACTGATTCCGATTCGGTCCGTCGGCGTGACGAGATCCAGACAATCAGTCGGCAGCTCGAGGAAAAACTCAACGCCGAACTCGCGCGAATCTCTTCGTCCGGATCGGGTTCGTATCCACAGTATAACCCGCTGTCTCTCTCTCGCGACGTCACGCGTTACGTGTTCTACAAACCGGTTCTTTATCGCATGGGTTCCGAAAACTCGTACGTGCACGGTACCGTTCGTGTCGAGATATCGACCGAGTCTCTCCTCAAATCTGTGATGAGCGAACGGCGCGCGCTCGTCGGGACAACCGCGCTTATCGCGCTTATCGCCGTCCTTATCGGTGTTGTGGGCGCGCTCGTGCTCGCATCCATCATCATCTCTCCTGTGCGACGACTCGCCGCTCACGTCGAGATGATTCGCGATACCGAGGATAAGGAATCGCTTGAGGGCAAGGACATAAAGCTTCGCTCTCGCGATGAGATCGGTCTTCTTGGCGAGACGATCAACGACATGACGCATGGGCTCGTAAAGGCGGCGGCCGCGTCGAAGGACCTTACCGTCGGTAAGGAAGTGCAGAAGATGTTTATCCCGCTCGAGACGGATTCGTCCGGTCGCAAGCTCACCTGCGGAAGCTCGGGCGACGCGAATGCAGAGTTCTTCGGCTACTACGAGGGCGCGAAGGGCGTCTCGGGCGACTACTTCGATTATATCAAGCTCGACGACCGGCATTATTCGCTTATCAAGTGCGACGTCGCGGGTAAGGGAGTTCCCGCCGCGCTCATCATGGTCGAGGTCGCGACGCTCTTTCTTGATTACTTCAAGGACTGGAAATACGAGAAGCACGGATACAAGCTCGAAATAATCGTTTCGCGTATTAATGACCTGATCGAGTCGCGTGGCTTCAAGGGAAGATTCGCGGCTTTCACGATCGCGATATTCGACTCGGTATCGGGCGATATCTATATCTGCAACGCGGGCGATAACCTCGTGCACGTCTATGACGCAGTCGCACGAAAAATGAAACTCATCACCTTGCCGGAATGCTCGGCTGCCGGCGTATTCCCCTCGTTCATGGTAGACATGAAAGGCGGCTTCAAGGTCGTTAAACAGCATCTTAATCCGGGAGACGTCGTGTTCTTCTATACTGACGGTATCGAGGAGGCAAAACGCTTCTTCCGCACCGAAGACCTCGCCGTCTATACTTGCGCCGAAAACGGGCTCGAGAAGGAAGCGCCTCACGGTAACCATTCGGTTGGGCAGGATAACGAGGAGCTTGGACCTGAGCGCGTCAACGCGATCATCGAGGCGGTGTTTAGCCGTCGAAGTTATTCGCTTACGAAATGGCATAATCCCGAGATTGACGCCGAATACGATTTCGACTTTAGCACCTGCGAGGGAACGATCGAGGAAGCGATTCTCGCGCTCGTTTCTGTGGAAAAGGTTTTCCGGATGTACCGCGACCGGAAGGCGACCGAGTTCGATCGCGTGCAGGTTGACCGAAAGGTTGATACATTCCTCAATCGTCACTTCAGGCAGTACGGCGTCTATTGCGGAAACCGGAAAGATCATCCGGAATATTCGGAATACCTCTATTACACGAACGTCAGGGAGGATTCCCAGTATGACGATTTGACGATACTCGGTATTCGCAAACGGTAGGGAGGTCATGATGAACGACGAACGGCGAAGCTTTAATGACTACGTATGGAACGGAATGGATGCCTTCCTCAGGTTTACTGCGGGCGCCGGAGACTCGATCCGAGTTGCGAGCAATACCGCGGTCGAACGGATCGATCTTTCACGCATCGAAAGGCGCCTGGAGCGTCTCAACGCCAAGCTCGGCGCCCTCGCATACAAGGCTTTCGCTGATGGTCGTTCTTTCGACGCTCGAGATATTGATATTGCCCGAATCATGGACGATATCGCGACAACCCTATGCGAGATTGATCGCCGCAAGGCGATGCATCCAATTTCGGCAGAAAAGAACGGAAAAAATGAAAATGGCTATTGACCTTTTTTCACCCCGATGATATAACAGTCTTCGTTGCGGCAATGACGGTTACCAACCTGAATCGCCGCGGTTCTTTGAGAGTGCTTACGGTTTGTACGCCAGTGTTTCACTGGAAGTTCGACATCAAGTAATCCCCGAAAGAACAATACACTCTAGCATGATCCAGTTGCGGATTACGTGACTGTTGATTGATACGCTTTCCGGTCGAAAGACTCTGGAAGGTACATGGTCTTTGAAACTAAAGGGAAGGGAAAGAAGGACGCTATAGAAAGCGTCAGTAAACGTAATAGTTTGCGGACGTCAAAAATAGTGTAAGGTGGAAAAACCCTAACGGGTTTTTCTTGGAGTTTTC